>Ga0207997_1001271_pt1 | contig 13079 bp, 6 predicted proteins | sample AntAceMetag02UKN_FD_184777 | JGI IMG/M metagenome (GOLD analysis project Ga0207997, IMG submission 184777) | Saline lake microbial communities from Ace Lake, Antarctica - Antarctic Ace Lake Metagenome 02UKN (SPAdes) (version 2) | ecosystem: Environmental > Aquatic > Non-marine Saline and Alkaline...
TCAATACCGATTAACATTAACTATGTTCTAGCTACGAAAGAGAATGCTCAGCAGCTAGCAGAAGGAATAAGGAAGCGGCAGCTTGAAGATGATACTCCGATAGATGAAGTTGAGACTCCGACATTACCCCAACAGCAGAACATGACACCCCGATTACGCTCCGATGATACCCCGATAACTGAACATGATACCCCGATAGATGACACAAAATAAGGAGGGAATATGCCATATAAGAATAGCCAAGACAAATTGAAGTCCCAACGTAACAGGAGATTGAAGCCCCTACCAGATGAAGCCCCAAAGATTGAAGCCCCAAAGATTGAAGCCCCAAAGATTGAAGCCCCAAAGATTGAAGCCCCAAAGATTGAAGCCCCGGCACATAACCTAACCGGACTTAGTAACCTCATTTCAGATCCAAAGAAGCGGAAGAAACTGGACGCCATCATTCAATCTTTTAAGAGCTCCAATAACCCGGACTATGCACAGGCCGTAAGGCTTGGCCCTGACGGCCCTACATTATATGAGATAGGGAAGTTGTACGAATAAGGGACAGGTCACCCCCAGTGATAGATACTAAGACAGATATATCAATCACCACTCTATTTACTCGTACCGCAGACTGTACCAGTAGGATAGTAGTTAATGTCGGCGGTGCTGGTTCGTCCAAATCTTATTCAATCGCTCAACTGCTGGTACATAAGTTCATTACTGAGGACCATAAGACCATAGGTATAGGGCGTACTACCATGCCATCGTTACGTATGACTGCATATAAGTTGATAGTAGATGTTCTAAAACTTTATGGCTTATATGCCAGAGTTAAGGAGAACAAGACTTCTCATACTATAGAGTATAAGAGTAATATCATCCAGTTCTTTTCGACGGGGGGTAGGGAAGCGAACATAGAGAGGTTAAAGTCAACAAACTTTCACTACATATGGTTAGAGGAGGCTAATGAGTTCACGTGGGATGATTTCTTAACAATTGATTTAAGGTTGAGGGCGCCGACGGTGAGGGAATACAACCAGATATATTTAAGTTTAAATCCTACAAATGCGACAGGGTGGATACCGACTCGGTTAATGTTGAGGCGGGATGTAACGGTAATCCATTCGACATATAAGGACAATCCGTTTTGTTCTGCTGATTATATAGAGACATTATTGAATTTGATGGAGCAGGACGAGAATTATTACAGGATATACGCATTAGGGGAATGGGGGGTGTTGGAGAATTTAGTCTTTAAGAGGCTAGATTTGAATTGTTTAGTGCCGAAAGAGTGGGATATGATGGCGTATGGATTAGACTTTGGGTTTAGTCCTGGATGGACAGCGTTGGTAAAGGTAATGATTAGCAATAATCAGACATATTACCAGGAGACATTGTATGAGCAGAAGCTAACAAATTCAGATTTAATAGAGCGGTTAAGTCACTTTGAGAGGGGGGATATTTACGCAGACAATCAGGAGCCTGCACGGATAGAGGAGATACGGAGGGCAGGGTATAATATCTTTCCTGCGAAGAAGGATGTAAAGTTAGGGCTTGACATTATGAGAAGGGAGCCATTGCATATTACGGAAGATAGTGTTAATCTAGCAAAAGAGGCACAGAATTACCAACACAAAAAGGATAAGAACGGAATAGTATTAGAGGAAGTAGTAAAGTATTTTGACCATGCAGTAGACGCAGCCAGGTACGGAAAGATGGGATTAGTGACTCGGTTTGGATTTGCAACAGCAGCTCCTGTAGGTGTAAGTAGCATGGTCACATCATTCTGATGGTCACATCATTCTGATGGTTACTTCATTCTAAGGGACCGTAAGGTCTAGGAGGGTAAAGTGGACAATGTAGTAGTATCTGGCGAAAAAATGACAATAGCAAATCCAGCTACTTTCAATCAGGGATCATTCAAGACAGACGAAGCTACAAAAATCAAGAAGTTAAAGGGCATATTCGGCTCACTTCACAAGAGAATGGACCAGGACAGGGATTTATACAGGTTAAAGCCTTATGTGTTCAAGAACCTGGAAGGGCAAACAGTTAAGGAAGCTGACAACGTGACCTTAAATGCGCCTGCTTTGTATGCTGATAAGGTTCAATCTTCACTTCTTGGAGCCTACAGAACAGTTAAGGTAGAAGGGAAGATAGAAGAAAAGCAGAAAGATTTAATAGAGGATTTCTGCGATGCAGTTGAGCTTGATATTGATAGTAGTTTAGAAAAGATGGGTGAGGCTTCCCTGTATCCGTTTCTGATTGAACAGTCGTGTTTGAGGGGTAGAGAAGCTGTAAGGGTTGCTATGGTAGAGAAGGGCGGCAAACTCGTTTTGGATGTAATGCCGTATGATACCAGGTATTTCGTACACAAGTTTTCGAGGGACGGACTGCTTTACGCAGCATCGTTCAGTAATAGAAGCAAAGAAGATATTAAAGACGAGTATAACTTCGATGCGAAGTCAGCAACTATGGAAGTCACGGACTATTGGGATATGAAGTATAACAAAATATGGGTTCGTGATAATGAGTTTCACTCCTTCGACCATAATTTAGAGTTTACTCCTATTGCATTTAACACGGTCCCTGCAGGGAGTATGTTGAAGGACGATGATAACTTGAAGTACAGGGGAGAAAGTCTCTATAGAAACTCAAGGGCCTTGTTTCCTGAATTGAATAAGACAGCTACTATATTACAATCATTGAACGTGATGCAGTTTCGTCCAGCATTACAACGTGCATCTTTAGCAGGCGAACAAGCTGCACCTGTAAACGAGTATCCACATGGATCCGGTAAAGTCACCAATGTAGAAATCACAGGCGGAATACGAGCTATGCCTATTGCAGATATTCATTCTGCTACCAGATTGTTTTATTCATCCTTAGAGAGTTATCTCCAACGTGCTACATTACCTGCAATAGACTACGGTAATTTATCGTTTCCTTTGTCTGCAGTAGCCTTAACTAAACTTACAGAAAACAAGGACCAGATATTTATTCCTAGACTACATTCTATTGCCAAGATGTATAAGCAGATAATGATGATGGCAATTAAATTGCTGATTTTCTACGAGGGAGATATTGAGCTCGGGGCAGAAGGCCATAAGAAGAAGTTTAACTATAAGGATTTAGAAGGAGGGTATTTAATATCATATACCTTCGAGTCGAAGTCTCCGGAACAGGACATAGCAAATTACGCAATAGCAGAACACGCTATGAACTTCCTGGACGTAAAGACTGTACTCACAGATATTCTTAAAGTAAAGCATCCTACTCAGATCATGGACAACCGTAGAGTAAATATGGCAGAGAAACTTGATCCTGCTATAGGTTTGTTCCGAGGTATCCATGCAGCAGTAGAAGCTGCAGGCCTTGAGCCAGGCAAATATATCGAAGCAAGAATGATGATGGACCGACTTGCAGGTGTAATAGCTCAGCGCCATGCACCACAAGCATCAGAGGGCAGCGTTAGCACTACGGAACAAAGTTTGTCCGAGGATAACAGACAAGCACAACCTGGAGCGCAGGGGCAGGGATACTTACCGCTATTCGGCGGAGGCCAGGGCGGAGCTAGAAAATCTACAGTGGAGGCAGAACAATGAAAAAGATAACGCATAAAATGGTAGATGATTTTGTAGAGAACTTGCTTGAACCACAACAGGGCGATGATACAGCTTCCAGCTTATTCGATAAACTAATGGCCCGTAAAAATGGTACTCCAGAAGGATTACAACAGCAAGGATTACCGCAGCAAGGATTACAACAGGGAATACAACAGGGACTTCCCCAAGAAGGATTACCAGAAGGATTACCAGAAGGATTACCAGAGGGATTAGGTGATGGAGTCAACTAATGGTAGATAGAATAGGGGCTATAATAGACAAATACCCTAGAACTGCTCAGACTCCAGAGCAACACCAGAAAGACCTTGAAGATATGATGGCTGAATTGTCAGGCAAATTGCCTGGAGCTATGAAAACATTTGGAGCAGGGCAGACTCCACCACGCCGGCAAACACAGTATCTTAATCAGTATCAGGCAGGGCAAGTTGGTATCCCTTTGCCTAAAGATTGGCAGCTTAAACTGTTACCAGTAGATGATTTGAATGGTATGCCACACTATAGCTACGTAATGCCCGATGGATGGGAAGCTACGGACTACGGAACTTTTGTTGATCCAACAGGCAAAAGATACACAGCAGAACAGTACAACGCATTAGAACCTTGGAACGTGCCTTATCAAAGAGAGAAACTTGTTGCCAGACTTTCGTTCTCAGATGAAATGCCGGTTACTGAAAGAATGAGGGTAGAGACGGAACAGACTATGTTTTTGGAAACTGTATCTACTTATGAACGAACTTCAGAACTCGAAGATTTACTGAAAGAATTATTTAATATCGACGATGCACAGGTAGACCAACTGTTTGTTAAGGACCCTTTGAGGGTTGATCCTTCGGCACAATGGCCCGGAGGATACGAGCAGAAGCAATACTACGATTACATAGAACAGACTGAGGCTTTAACTAATGAGCCAAGTCTAAGCAAGGCTATCACTAATCCAAGCAGACTTCCCCCTGAAGAATATTCTTTAATGGGTTTCGATCCTGGCAGCGTATGGGATGTCACAAAGAATATCGGTAGTGTATTGGGAGCTATGTTTGAGGGGCTATTTTCTAACGTAACAGTAGGGCCTCAGTATTCAGATACGCAGGGGCCAGGTTCAGAGGAGTTTACCTCTTTGCCTCGGTGGATAAGCCCACTAGGATTAAACATCAGAAAATCATTTGCTACTTATTTCACAGGTTCAATAGGTGATTTAGCTAGGGATATAGCCTTCCATGCAGAAGTAAAAGGATACGATGGCATAGCTAGTGGATTGAGAGGTATGGTCAAAGGATTTGATTTTCAATCTCCCCCGGACCCGGGGATAGAGGAAAGAGGATGGGAATTGTATGCTAATCCAAGATATTATCAAACACAGTTTGCTCAACCTTTAGCTTTCAGTATGGCCTTAATGCCGTTTACTTTGTTGGGGCCTGGTGTTGCACTAGGTGTTGGGGCAGGTACAGTAGGAACTCTTATAATAACTACTCTGTTTACTATAGCAGGGGCAAACGTTATAGAGTCCTCTACAGAAGCCGGTGGAGCTGCACGACAAGCTCAAGCTATGGGTATGTCCAGAGCAGAACAAGAACGAGTAGCAGACGAAGTGTTCAAGGGCAATATGATAGCACTAGGAGCGTCTAATCCAGGACAAATACTGTTCGGGTTGGCAACGAAACTTCCATTTATAGGAAATAATCCTTTTCTACGGCTGGGATTTAAGGTGGCCGGTGAGGCTATATGGGAGGCAGGAGAGGAAGCGACACAGGATGTTTTAACAAGAACAGCTTTAGGGCAAAAGGTAGAGTTCGATTACCAGATGCAGGAAAACTTAATTGCAGGTGGAATGATGGGTGGTGGTACGGGTGTAATATTCGATGCTCTTGGGCGATTACAAAGCAGAGCTATTAATAATCTACCGGAGGCACAGTTTAAGACATTTCAAAACCTTGTAGAGCAATTCAAGAAAGAAGGATGGACTGAGTCTACTGCTATCCTTAAAGCTCTCGATGATATAGCAAAGACTCCAGAAGGAGCTACTGCAGTAAGAGCAGCCGTTATTGAGACCCAGATGGATGAGGCTAGACGTCAATTAGATATGATGGGGTCAGATGATTTTGTTGTTCCATCCTCTAAATCTATAATAGATTCTGAGTTTGCGCAAAGCTGGTACAAGCGTATGGAACGCAAGATTGCCAAAGCGCCGTTTATGAAGAAGACAATAGAGACATTGTTCGGAACTAGAGAATTAACAGAGTTAGAGTCACAGGTTACAAAGGATATAGTAGGGCGTAGCGCTATTCTATATCATATGATTCAGAAAATGGGAAAGGAATTGGCTACAGCAGAGGCACATATACTACATGGACGGTTTATTGATTCTGCAAAGGCGTTTGGATTTAATAAGGTAGGCTTTTCACAACAGATGCAGGATTCATTAGCTGATGTTTATTCCGAGCATAAAGACATAGCTGGCACAGTTGAACACGTCTTTACACATAAGGAAATGTACCATCTATCTGAAGCTCAATCAGAATATATAGATAAGGTTTTACATATCTTTCATAGGTTACTTGCTCAGGCAAAGAGAGAAGGCACAGCACCTAAGAACCTGGTAGTTGGCGAGTACATTCACAGGGTAGTAACAGGCAAAATAGTAGACGGTGAGTTAGTTCCGATAAGAGGGGCAGAGGGACGTGGCGGTAAGGCTTTAGGGGCTAAGGATAAGAGCAGGGTTTATAAAACAATGGCAGAAGGGATTGCTGATAACACTGCTTATTCTCCTAACATAGAGGATAGTATAAGGACAGCTATCCAGAATGATTACAAAAAGATAGCGGATAAACGATTAGCTGATGCCCTGTCAGAATACGGCGATACGCCATTAGCGCTTTTAATGGAGAAATATCCTGAGTTAGAAAAGCGTTATCAGGAAACTAAGGGGGAGAGAGACAGAGCAAATAAATTAAAGGCCGCAGTAAACATAGCAGCTCATGGTGGTGTATTCCAAGCTAGCCAATTAAGGGCCTTGAGGAGGCAGTTCCCCTACATAACAGAAAGATTGATGGACTTGACAAGACAGAGGCAAGACAACGCTGAACTGTTGAATAGTGAAGTTAAGAGACTTACTAAAGCAGTAGAGAGACTACGAGATTATAACGCAAGGGTTGTGGAAGGCAAAGAGAGATCAATAAAGAAATTAAATAATGAGTTAATTGGATTGATAGAGAAACAAAAGATAACAGAGGCTTCAATGAAGGAAGCTTTTAACCTGTTGGATTTCAAATCTAGAGGAACAATGAGTGATGTATTGCTTTCACAAATACAATCTCTAGAAACACAGCGAGAGAACTTAAAATCTGAATTAGCAGAAGCAAATGTAGAGGATAGCAAGTTAATAAATTCAAGCATTAAGAAGATAGATGTGTTAATAAAACAGGCTCAGAAGTATTCTGAGTGGTTATCAGAAGAGATGTGGTCTTCTACCAAACAGTATTACGACTCAGTTGAACATCATCAGGAGTCCCAAGTTAAAACCAAAGAACAACACGAAATAGAGGAACCCAAGGCCAACATCCAATCACAAGAGATACCGGTGCCCAAGGTAGTCAGTTTGAATGTTTCCGAAATAACGGTTGATGCCGAGAGGTTCCAGTTCAAGACAGGGACAGGAAAAGGCGGAGCTACCAATCTTTTAAGAGGTTTGAAGTGGGACATTACCAAGGCAGATGTGATATTGGTTTGGAAGGATCCTATAGATGGTAATACTTATGTTATAAACGGACACCATAGATTAGGACTGGCCCAGGAGACAGGACAGAAAACTATAGATGCAAGGTACATACCAGCTTCTAATGCCAAGGTAGCAAGGGCCGTAGGAGCGGAGGCTAACATAGCCCAGGGCAGAGGGACCGCTATAGACGCTGCAAAGTTATTCCGTGAGCTCGGGGTAGATGCAGCATATCTTGAAAACTCAGGATTATCTGCAAGAGAGAAGATGGTAGCAGACGGTATGGCATTAGCTAATTTAGATAACAACTTGTTTGCTGCAGTAATCCGAGGAGATATGCCAGTAGCCAGGGGGGTAACAATAGGCAGAGAACTTCCTAATCATGCACAGCAGGTAGCATTAGTTAAACTGTTAGAGAAGAAAAAGAGGATGAGTGAGGCAGAAGTCGCAGAGCTTATCATATTCGTAAGACAGTCAGAGACTACCACATCTACACAACAAACATTGTTTGGGGAGGAAATGATAACTAAGAGTCTAGCTATAGAGAAGGCTCAGTTATCAACTTATATAAAGAGTAGGTTGAGTAGAGACAGAAAGTTATTTGGGTATATCTCACAGGAAACCAGGGCAGCTCGTATATCTGAATTAGGGGTAGGCGAGATAGACACCGGAGTTAGTAAGGACATAGCTTCCGATGCAGCAATAGTCGAGGAAGTATTTACTAAACGAGTAATATATGCTGGAGAGATAGCAGATGCTTTGAACGCAGCAGCGTCAGAGTTAGCACAAGGAGGAAAAGAAAGTGACATTAAAGAACGACTCTACAAAACAATCAGAGCAGCAGTCCAAGTCATTATCGGACAAGGAGAAGCAGGAGTTCGTCCAGATACTATTGATGTTGGGACACCTGCAGCGCAGGTAACTCCGGACATTCAAGACGTATTTACTCCGGCTCCTGTGGCTCCGGAAGTACAGGCAGAAGTTACCGAGGAAGCAGAAGTAAAGTCAGAGATACCTACTCAAGAAGCTCCTACACAAATACCTGGAGAAATGGAAGCTGGATTACAGAAAGATATATTTGGGTTCTGGACAGAGGTAAGACCCAAGGGTAAGGGCAAGATAACTCAGATTTCAATGGACGAGTATAACCTGTTGATGAAACAGTGGAAGGAAAACGGACACGAAGGCACACCACCAAATATAGGTTATGCCCCAGATATGACAGGGGAGAAGTCTACTGAATATTTTATAAATGAGGATATGAGCGACTTCGATTTACAGTCTCCGCAAAAGACAGAGAAGGAGATTAAAACAGAACTGAATCTATTACAGAAAGAAGTCGAGAACTTAAAGAACAAAAAGAAAATCGATTATGAGAAAGCCAGAATAAAACGTAAGGAAAGGTTAGACCGTATAAAACAAGGTGGCATGAAACTCGTTACTCTACCAGATGGGATAGAAGGTAATAAGGGTTATATCATGCAGCCTATGTTCGGAGGGAAATTATATAATCAGGACTTTATAGACTCTATCAATCAGTTCTTCGGGCATGAGAAAGGTTCTTCCTCATTACAGTTCTTTGCAGATGCAGCAGGTATATTAAGATTAACTAAGGCAGCTTTCGATAACTCTGCCCCGTTAATACAAGGATTTCCTGCTCATGGGTTTGCCTTCTCCAAGATGATAACCGATCCTAAGACTGGGTATCATTTAATGGGTCAATGGTTTAAGTCAATAGCTATATCAACCGGTAGTTTTCTGGATATGGGATTTGCAGGAAGATATGTAGAGGCTAATGAGAGTGTTATATTGGAAATGGTTAAAAATGGTTCTAGTTTACAGGCAGTAGACTATTTTCAGACTTTGGGTGAACAGAAAGGATTAGGTGGATTAGCTAATAAGTTCCTTTCAGCTTTGCCATTAGCTCCATTCCAGAGAGCAGAGACAGCGTTCTTCATAGCAGCACAGGTTAGTAGAACTGAAACATATAAGGCTATGCACGACAAGGCTAAGAAGAACGGGCAACTAAGAGAGTTGGCAAGATTTGTAGATAGAATGACAGGTATTATAGATACATCTGCTATGAGTGTTCCTCAGAAAATGAGGCAGTTCGAGCAAGCATTTATGTGGTTTGCACCTAGATATACCAGGGCTACTGCTTCCGTAGTAGCTGATGTCTTTAGAGGAGGCATGACAGGTTCAATGGCAAGGGAAAGCCTCGGAGGGATGATTAGCGCATTAGCTTTATATACTACAGCCTTTACTTGCTTTCAAGGCTTCCTTGGTAATGAGGATGAGGACGATATAAACCGTAGAATAATGCAGAACTTCGGGATAGATAAGGACTCCATTACAGGCGAAACAGTATGGGACCCCTCTGCTAAGCTAATGTCGTTCAAGATTGGCAATAGATATTTTGGAGTTGGGGGTGCTTATTATAGTTTAGTTAGATTGTTTGGTAACATCATGGAATGTATAAACGAGGTAGGCGACAGAGAAATAATAGACCTTGCAAGGATTATTAAATATGGTAGCCTTAACAGGGACAATCCTTTTATAAGCTGGTGGTATTCCAGAAGCTCTCCTTTAATAGGGTTTTTCAGGGACGCTTTATATCCATTAGCAAAATCTGTAGTAAAGGGTGAATTGCAAACTGGTAGCACTTACTTTGGCACACCGATTGAAACACCTGCTGAATATGGTTATTACATAGCTTCAAAGTTTATGCCAATTTGGATTGAGCAGGGAATAATGCCATTTGCTGGAAATTATTTAGAAAAATGGTTACCAAATATGTCCCAGGAATTTGAAAAACCGACTGGACTTGCTGCTGTATTGACACCGTTTGCAGAGTTCTTTGGTTTCAGAGGTTTTGTTGAAGGGGAGTGGACTATATTCTATGACGAGGCTCAGTTGATTATAAATGACCTACCTAAAGAATGGCTGTCACTATACTACACCGAGGAGGAACTGGTATTAGTATTGCAAGCACAAGAACGTGGGGAGTTATCGTTCAAGCAATTACCAAAACAGGCACAACAGGATTTATTAAACGATAATGATGATTTGAAATTACTAAGGGAATATGCAACAGAAGCAAGTGCAATACAACGGTCAGAGGAATGGAGAAATTACTTCGCAGAACGTGAAGAAGAAATGGACTACAGAAATACAGGTATTTATAATGCAGGTGAAAGGCTAAGGAAAGGCGAGATAAATGATTTCGAGTATAGAGAGATACTAGAAATTGTATTCGCTGTGTATAACAAAGGCATTGAGGAACTAGAAACTAATCCCAATTATAGTAATGTAAGGGATTTCTGGGAAAGACTAGATGAAAGAGAGTCGAAATATGATTGGAGTCTCGATAGAGCATTAAATGAATATGAAGCTATTATTTACGATGAGTCATTAAACGACCCTGTCACAGGTGACTATAATTATGAGGAACTAGACCGCAGAAAGGGTCTATGGATTGAGAAGTGGGGGATGGTCAAGTATGAAAATATATTGACTTACATAGGAAATAACAAGGCGGCTCAAGATTATCCTGAGATGTTCCTTACAAGAAGGAAAGACCTAGAGATACTGGGACGTGAGTATTGGGATTTACCAACTAAACCATTATATGAAATGACTGAGGATGATTTAATAGAAGGCAAAGTACCGCATGAACACGAACTACTAGTACGAATACTATTAACAAAGACAGAAGAGGATGCTTACGAAAGTTTCATTAAAGGGCATCCAGAACTGACAAAGGATTATAAGGCAGAGTACAGGGCAGAACATCCAGAAGAAGATGCCATGCTTAAACTTTGGGGATACGGTGGCGATCTACAAACCATGGAAGCCTACGATATTACTATGAAGCGGGCAAAAGAGTTAGAATTTACAGAGGAAAGGTTATTGGTAATGAAACTCCCACCAAGAGTTTATGCAGAGAAAGACTTTGGGTATAAAGATGTAACAAGGGAGTTCTCTGGTAACAGCGCAGAGGCTAAGTTATATAGAATAGACCATTCTGCGTGGGCTAATAATTGGGCTAATGAGGCTTATAACTGGAAAGAATTGGACGTTAATGAGAACGTATTAAGGATAGATGTTAATTTCAGGGAGCAGGATAATGAGTATGCAGCTCTATTAAATAGTGAGGATGAGCAAGCATACCTTGATACCAACGAAGAATACTGGACTGCTAGACTTGTAAGGGACGCTTATAAGAACGATGTTGAGGTTAAGTATCACGAGAAGTATATCAAGTACAAGAAAATGCCAGTCAAGGGCAAGGCACAAGAGAGGTTCTTGAGAGACAATCCTGATTACTATAAAGATGTTTGGCTTAACGAGGACGTACTAGGGAACCAACCTGTCAATTTCGATAACATACCATCAATCGAATACGACAAATTATATGCAGATAACAAGGTTAAGTTCGATGAGTATGACGCAATAACAGATAGAGGAGACAGAGAGGATTACTTATACAATGACCATGACTTTGCAGTAATTAAATATAAGGCAGATGCTTATGAGAAGATGATACCTGAGAAAGACGTAGCTACCTATGCTAATTACATGGTGATCCCGCCGAAGGCTAAGGACGAATGGTTTATTAACAATCAAAAGTATTACAACTACGTTAGTTACTATGAGGAAGAATGGTACATGATAGCCCATCCGGAGTATCACGATGAGGTGTATGTAACTTTACAAGGCAATCAGCCTATGGACTTTACTGATGTACCTACGAGAGAAGTTGACAAGCTATACAAAGGGTACTTGACGGAAAAGAAAGGTAGTGCTAGGCTTGATTACAGAGCATTGTATCCGGACTTAGATAAGTGGATGCTACTAACAAAAAAGGTTTCCAAGTTAGTAGGTGACAGGGGAATACCTCAATATAGTACCGGCCCTTGGGCCGATGCAGAAAGAGCCAAGGAAATAATAGACGAATATTTTTAAGGAACGAAGTTTAAGGAGGGACAATGGCAATAACGAAAGTGGACGAAACTCAGAAAGTGGGAGACGTTAAAACTCCGACACCGACTGACGCTACTCCGAAGTCTTATACTCAGGAGGAACTGGACCATGCCGTGCAATCGCAGGATACCAAGACAGGGAGGGAATTAAAGACTGCCAAGGAAACTTTAGAAACTCTGAATACTAATTATGCAGCGTTACAAACAGAGAATAAAAGTTTCAAGACCAGTATTAAAGAACTCCAGGAATCGCAGTTTAAGAACGATCCAGTACAGTTATCGGCATACAAAGCTAGAGTGGCTGCACAAGAACAAGCAGACATAAATGCTGCAAGGGAAGCTGATATTACCAAACGTGAAGCTGCGTTAAAAACTGACAAGGAAGCTACCGATAAGGTAATAAGAGACACATTAGAAACTCATTATACTGGACTCGGCATAAATCCTGCGCTGCTTAAAGGGATGGCTACACTCTCGAATGAGAATTTCGAGGCTGTATGCAAAACCATGACAGCAGGGAAAGTACCAATGAAACGGCTAGACTCCGGAAGAACTGATGGTGGGACGGATTTCGCAGGGCTAACACCTGAGCAGAAAATAGCTCAAGCGTTAGATAAAACGAAATAGTGGAGGACTAAAATGAATATAGCGCAATACGAATACTTGAACCAGGACGAATTGAAAATCGGTGTTGCTGAAACTATAGTGAAGGAGTCTCCGTTACTGGCTGCATTACCCATGCTGGAGGTAGCAGGTAATGCCTATAAGTATGAT
>Ga0207997_1001274_pt1 | contig 13068 bp, 22 predicted proteins | sample AntAceMetag02UKN_FD_184777 | JGI IMG/M metagenome (GOLD analysis project Ga0207997, IMG submission 184777) | Saline lake microbial communities from Ace Lake, Antarctica - Antarctic Ace Lake Metagenome 02UKN (SPAdes) (version 2) | ecosystem: Environmental > Aquatic > Non-marine Saline and...
ATACTCCTGTTGGCATATTTATTGTTGTGGTTTTAAATAATTAATACCCTTTTCTCTAATAGCTTCTAAATGATCAACCATTCCTCTAAGCATAGTCCCATTAGCTTCCAAAGTTATAGCATTAACAATTGTCATCCATTCTGTATCTTCAACAATGGGCTTGTTTGCCATACAATCCTTCATCAACTCAATAATAATAGGAGCGTGGTCGCTACCCGCCAAAAGCATTTTCTTTTGCTCAAGACTTTGATCAACTAATTTTTCTTCGGTTGGTTCTGCCATAAAATATATTTAATTATTGTGCTGGGAAAAATCCACCTCCACCGGCTGCTGCTCTACCAATAGAAGCATCTACTGCACTTCCCATAGGGGATTGTGGTCTAGGTAATTCATTAGCGTTTTGTGGTTGCATTGGATTCGTTCCATCTCCTGTCATATCTTGACCATTAGGTACGGCAACTCCGCCCGATGGTGCACCTCCGTTTGCTGCTCTATCTTGCATTGCAGTAGCCTGAGCCTCTCTTTGCATCTGCTCTTGTTGCATCTGACGTTGAACCTCTGAAGGTTGCTTCGCCATAATTGCATCGTAATCAACTTTTGAGAAGTAATCGAAGATATCTCCATTTTGAATCTCAAGCATCTTCTCTAAAGCCATTAACTGAGAAGCAGCAGCTTCAGGATCCTGATTTCTCATTGAATAAATTAATGTAATCTGATTAGTAATTATAGGAGATAATGCCATATAGGTCTGCTTCTGAATCTCAAGCGATGGCAATAGCATTGAGTCTGGATCTATAATGAAATCAATATAATCGGATATATGACCGTTATTCTTTAACTCATCGAATAAACCTTTAGCTGAGATTTGACGAGTAGCAACATTCTCCATTACTTCACCATTCTCATCGAAATCAAAATTAAGTCTCAGATTGGGAGAAGCTGCTGCAACCATTCCTGTAACTACTCCAAGATCATCAAGGATAGGCTGTGATTCTACAAAGTAATCAGGGTTTTGTTTTGTGAACTCAGCAAGCTGATCCTCTGAATCAATCATAAATATCTTATCAACTGGATAAGTCTGTGCTATCCAAGTGTTTGCAATATGAGCATCAGTCTGCAAGCCCATAACCATAGAATTCTTAGGTGGAGTCAATCTGTTGTATGCAGCTTCCTTCAATATAACTGTGGAACCAAGTGTCGTTTCAGATTGAGTTCCAGCTACAATGTTATTCACTCCAGTATTCTCTTCGATATTTGCTTTTTGCTGATTAGCAAATTCTACTCCTTGTTGAACATTTCCAGAAGTCTTAATCACATCAATATCAGTTCCCTGATTTTTAGGATTTACAATATTTGGTCCTCTCTTATATGAAGCAGTACCATTTTGTACTTGAGCACCGAAAAGTAGTGGAAATATTTCCGCTTCTACTTGCTGTGCATTAAGGGAATTAATATAAGTAAATATTGCAGTATTTCCTCTCATCATTTCATAAAGTCCTACACCATAAGGATCATTCAGGTCTTTTGCAAAACAGCGAGCAATAACCACAGATCCGTGAGATCCATCATTGGGAAGCTCATCATCGTAAAGAGGAAGCTTTCCACAAGCAACTATAAATCTATTTAGTAAAATATTTTCGTAGTATCCAATAGTTATGTGGGTCTGAGCCTTATCTTGGTTTTCATCTTTAGCTTCTTCGGACACTCCAACATATTGTAACTTCTTTTTATTCTTTAAAGCTTCGGGATACATTTCGAAAAACAGATCCTTCTGCATATCCTTCTCGTAATATACTTCACTCTGGGACCAAACATCTCCATTGTTAAAACCAAGTCCTAACCAAGTGCGGTTTACATCTAGTGGTTCACGATAAATGTCATCGTATAATATTTTAGTTGTTCCCTTACGAGGAACCTGAACTCTACGAGGATAAACTCTCCAAGCACCCCAGCCATATGTAAATAGGTTCTGGTAAGTCAGCATTAATGTATTGGCTCCATTGCCTCCGGTCATTGACCAATTGCGTTTCCACAATTCATACATTGCTTTACCATAAACCTTGTCATCTGCAATCACTGTAGCATCTGGCAATTTACCAGCTAATACCGAAGTTGCAATCATAATTTTTGAAAATGCCACAGGTTCTTGGGATACAGGAACTCCAGACCTATTCTGATCTCTGTCCGTCAGCTTCTGTGGATAGACATTTATATCATATGAACCATCTGCCATCTTGTTATAGAATGTCATCGAACCCCACCCACTCTTCTCGTACAATTTCTGTCCATAGCTAACACTGGTATTCATTATATTCTTTTGTATCTCAGCAGAAAGAGCATCGAATCTTATTCGATACTGACTTTTCTTCATTTCTAATTTTTTATCCGCTAAAAACTCTATGGTTGCTGTATCACTTTTTCTTTTTTTCTTTTTATCTTCATCCATATAATCTCATTATAGGTCATTAAAAATATAAAACAAGAGAATCTGTTAATAACTATACCAAAATATCAAAACGGTGTCCAGTTTTTCTCACGATATTAAAAGTTTGTCAAGTTTATTTTTAATTAATGAGAAATTTGGTCTTCGTTATTCTGTCCGAACATCAAATTGAAATGTCCTCCCTCTTCTCCAGCCTTAGTATTATCAATATATACTCCTTGTTCCTGAAGAATTGCATATCCAATAGCTGCTGCCATTATAACATCGTCATTTTTCTTATCCATTGCTTCTGGTTTACCCTTTACATTTCGTACAAAAGTAAACATCTCACCCAATAGTAATGCTGGAAAGCCTGATTCTTTTCTAAAAAACACAGCTAGAAGGGCTGCAAGCTGAAAAGGACGAGTAGATCCACTGGTTTTCCATCCAAAAAACTTTGTAAGCTTTTTTGTAATGTCATCAAAAACCTTCCTATAATATAAATTAATATATCCCATCTTGTCGAGTGCGTCATTTACCCAAAGCCCATCCTTATTAACTTCGACTCCAAGCAGAGCAAAATTGTAAAATTTTCCAAGCTTATAAGCTTCAAGAGCTAATTCATCAGGTGAGACCTTAGATCGATAGAGGGCATCGCAATCCTCAGTCTTATGGTTTATGACATATAGTATTTGATAGTCCCCGTGTGCGAGACCTTCTGAAGTATCTCCTCCAATAATATATTTCATTCCCTTCTCGGGCTTATTGAATATTTCGAGTGAACCCGCAGATGTAGGATTAAACATAACCGCTCCAGCTGTGTCGTATCCAAGCTCTCCTCGCTCTCCTTTTTTAACATCCGGCAACAGCTTCGCAATTTTAGCAGTAGGAAAGTAGTTCTGACCTGTAGCTAAAAATGCTTCCTCCTGTGTTGTGGGGAATTCTTGCATTAATTTCTTTACTGCATCCGGAGAATTTTTTCCACCGAACTGCAACCACTTCATATAGTAGTAGGTAATTTCAATATCAGACAGGCTGTGCTCTAGTTGGTAGCTCGCCCAATCTATCTCTTGGCAAACCTCCATAGATGAAACTGGAATAGGCTCACGAATCTTCTTCATTTCCATATCATCATACTGCCAGTTGTAGAAATGCGGAACAAATTGCACCTGTGAGAGCTGTGGGGTTATTTTCTCCCTAGTCAACCAGTTCTCTTGGAATATCTCGTAATATCTACCAGCCATACCCTCCGCAGTACTCTCAATGAAGATGAATCCATCAAAAGGAACAGTCGGGAAAGTACCCATTTCTACTTCTTCTGCTCTTCTTGGAAAGGCTACACACATCTTAGCGAACTCAGAGATATGTACGAAGTGAAAAGTCCCTGATCGCCCTGACACTGACACTGTTATTGATGAAGTAGAACCTTCGTTGGGTCCGTAATCAGTAAGCACCTGAATTTTCCTAGATGAACGATGGCTTATCTTAAAAAAGGCATCCTTTATATCATCCGCCATATTCCGGAGGGCAAACTCAATTTTTTTATCGAAAATCTCCGTAGCCTCTGTCACCTTATGAGCGATAATAATAGCGTGTTTGTTGGGACCAAATAAGATATGGTCAAAGCCTATCAAGTCAATGAGTGTAGTAAATCCCAGCTGTCTAGCCTTTAAAATAATATGCCGGTAATAAGGGAAGGGTATATTTATATACTTATCAAAAAAATGCTTCTGTGCTCTATTCATTTTAAACACCTCTTTAGTTCCATCCTTAGTAGTGATCCAATACAAATTACTCAACCTCCATTGAAGGTCTTTAATAAGGTCAGGATTTTCAGTCAATAACTCCACTATCCTATCATTGTGTTCTTTTTGAGTTTCCATCTTCGTTATTTAATTTTTCGAATCCAATATCAGCTAAATTTAACAAATGAATCTCCTGCTCCTCAAAGAATTTCTTCTGTGCTCTCACCTGCGTCAACCTTTGAAATATAACAAAAAGAGAGGTAGGTTCAACAGGAGTTTCGAACATATTAAACCTTTCATCCCTTGGTAATTGGTCGAATTTTCTGTAGAAATTATGTAATTTCATATTAAAAATCAAGCTCATTATCTATCTCTTCGAATTCTCCTATAACAATATTATCCTCGGGTTCGACAACTGAAGAAACTATATGCGGAGCTTCTGTAGCTGGCTGGGGAGTGGGTGCGGGAACTGTCGGTGGGGTAGGATTGTCAGATGGTGTAATCACTGTTTGGTTCTCGATCTGCTGCATAATAACAGTCTTTAACTTATTTCCCCGGGGGTTAGAATCTTTCTCTTTTGGTACTGCGTTGAATTTAGACCAAGCATTACCAATAGCATTAAGAGCACCGACAAGCTCCTTATTGGTAAAATCAGCGAATCCTCTAGCTTTGAATTCGTGCATTGCAGAAAGTGCTAGGTTGTTGGAGTCCACAGCCAATAATGCCATAGCATTATTGAAGCCGGGTTTATTCTCTATGTGAGACGAAATAGAATTAGCTACATTGGGTGAGTATCCGCAATCTAAAGCAATCTCTTTTTTGGTAAGACCCTTGGCACCAAATATCCTTCGTGCGTAAGCCATTTGCTTCATTGTGGAACTTCTTTTCTTTATGAACATATAGAAGTATTATAGGACGATAGTAGTGGGGTGTCAAAGTTTAGGTGCTAGGATTTTCTGTAACCAAACCCTGCAATCCAGAGGCTTCTGATGTTACTAAGGCTTTTAATTCTACTGGTAATGCTGACTTTTCTGCTTCTGCTTCCTCTTTAGTTCGCTTATCTTCCGATCTATCTGATTCAGATCTGTCAGGTCTGAGATATATATCCTTCTTTTCAGGGGGTAATTCAGGTATTGGAAATTCATCAGCAAACTGAGTAGGAAGCTTACCATCCTTTACCATCCCTTTTCTCCACTCCCAATCAACCAATCTCTCTGCTTCTGTTCTATTGTGGATTGGTGGAGTTTTTTTCTTTTTTTCTTCTCCTTTTTTTATAACACCCTCTGCTTCATCAACATAATTCTCAATAATTTGATTAAGCAGAGCACTGCTACTCATATACTTTGACTTAGCTACAGAATTAAGTCTTTCTTTTATTTTAATCTCAATATTAAAACCGAATATTTTCTTAGACATATGTGTATTTATTAATTATTATTAATATAATATTAACATACTATCAATATAAAATCAATAATAAAAGTGGACAAGCAATCTTTTGATATACTTATGTCACTTTTTGAGCTAACTTTTGGCTAACCTTAGCAAAGTGGCATAAGTACATCAAAACAGGGTAAAACTCTTCTATTATTACTATCTATATATACATACATATCTATACATACATAACAAAAACATATACTACTTTATTACTATTCTTATGTCTTATGCCACTTTTAACCTCTTTTTTTGCTAATCTTAGCCAATATAAGTAGTGGCATAACCCTATTTCTTATGCCAGACCTTATGTCACTTTTTTGAAAAAAAAAATAATTGATACCACCCTTTTTCAATAGAAAGAGGGGGGGGTGATCCACATACGCACACATAAAATAGTAAAGACACGTTTAACAACAGGTCTAAGCAATAGACACCGGTAAAGCCAGACACACACAGGGAGGAGGAGGGGAGCTGTTTTTTTATTATCCGAGCACGGGCATCATTGAAAGGGGTTACCCCCTAACCATTATAAGCTGTCCCTAAATAAATGTTCTAGTGCATAGACAGTGACAGTTTTTGTTGATGAGTACCCACCAAAAATGCAGTGTGTTCTTAGTGTCGCACAATATATATGAGCTGATAAGTTAGTGTCGCACAATATATATGAGACAGCAGTTATGCACGGCGGGTGTGGATATTGTGTGGTTTAGTGTCGCACAATATATATGAGACAGCAGTTATGCACGCTATACCCTAGCAATACAGTAAACAAGCTAAGCACTCAAGCTAATCCATATTCAATTAACAATCAATTAACAACCAATCCGATAATAACCACCCAAACAGACCCACTACAAGCCCGCCTAAGCGTTCCGCCTACCCTATCATATCTACACAACCCCTCAAAAAACCAATAGAGTAGCATAAAGTTATCCACAACAAGCCCCCTAACACTACTTGACAACACCGCCACATTTGATATACTTACATTATCAACAACTAATCAAACAAATATATGTATGGAATACTATCATTCACTGGTTCTATAAGACAATTTAAAATCTATTTAGCAAGCTTAGCCAATAACAAATAACTTAATATGTTTATACCAATATCAACATTTATCTTATCCATTATAGTAGTAATCCTATTTCTAGCATTATTCTATACAGCAGGTAAAACAGACCAAAGACTGGATAATAAAAAGCACAACAATAAAAATCAAGCTTAGTAGCTAGATATAGCGGGGAAAGGACAGCCAAAACTTACCCGCAAATATTTAACTAGTAAACTATAAAATATATGCAACTAACAGAATACAAAAAACTATTTAAAGGTAAATCTACAAAATTTATTCAACAAAGATTAGATGTAGTACTCGAAGAAATAAAGTTTTTAGAGGGTATATACATGATTGGTGGCAATAGATATGATATGGCAAGCAAAGAATTAAGAGATTGCGCGCTAAAAGATAGACAAGAAAAATGTCAATTATCTTCTGCATTATATTCAATATTAAGAGACAATAAAATAACTACCGCCTAGACGGTCTGGGATATAAAATATATCCCTTTCCGCTTAGTCAGTAATAAGTATGTATGCGAATAACAGGATTCAAAGTAATAAAAGAAAACAAGGAACATTGGACTAAACATATTCAGGCAACTGTTATATTAGACGATGATACTTTCGATATAGTATTTCAATTTGATCACAATAAATATATTACAGATATTATATATTTGACCAAAAAAAATTATCCTGCCCAACTTGTATTTTATAGACTAAAAAAATGTTATTCAATAATTAAGAATTTATCAACTAATACATAAAATATATGTTAACAGATTATCAAAAAGAGAATAAAGACAAAGCTCAAGCAATAGCCAATGAATTAAAAGCGGTAGGTTATGGGGATGTAATAGTAGAAAAGAACCCGAATGAAATCAGTGTATTTGATGCAATATTAACAGTCGACAAGGTCAAATATAGAGTTTACAGGGATTATAATCAAGTTTTGCATATCAACCCACACTTCTACAAAAGATGTGATAATATATCAAGCCACAAGCAAGGCGAAATATATCGGGAAATATTCAAATCTAATAATTGTAAAGTATTTACAACGAAAAAGATAGCTGAAAAGATAGCCGAAAATGTGGAGTATTTAGAAAGAAGTGAAGAGCTAGAAACCAAGAACAAGAAGACTATAGCCGATTTTCTGGACACTCTTAAGAGATACGGCAAGCTAGTCAAATATAATTATAATCAAGATTATAAAACAGATGAAAAGACTGGAGCATACGAGCTAGTGAATACCACAATAAGCGGTGGATCAATAGAAAAAAATGGTATCGAATTTACTTTCGAGCTAGGCGAGGATGGATATGTCAACAAAAAACTAGCCTTGCTTTATTCACTGGACAATGATTTAGCAACTTTTGACAGATTATCAGATAATAAAATATAGGAGTATATATCTTAACACTTGCCCTCGTTAGTCGAGGGTTTGTGCTAGGGTGTTCTACCTTAGAGGTTGCAGGGGGTTGTATATTACGGTCTCCGATATATAACTCTCTCCTCCTTGCTTAATCAGTAATATAATAACCCCTATGAAATTAAGAACTTTTGAAGAGCAAGAAAGAATAAACGAGCAAGGAGAAATAGAGAAACAAGAAAAGAAAAAGCTATACAACCGTAATTATATGCGAAAGTATATGAAAGAATACAGTCAAAAACCGGAGGTTGCCGAGAAGAACAAAGTGTATAAAAAAAAGTATAACGCTCGCCCAGATGTTAAAGCTAAGCGATATGCCTATAATAGAATTTATAAAGCTAGAAAAAGAAAGGAGAAATAATTATGAAAACTTATACAAAAACAGAAGTAACCCAAAAACCATTGCTTGATATCAGGTATGATATTGGCGGGGATAGCCCAAGAGATTGGACTAATTTGGGACATTTTATCACAGTGGACTACCTTCACAGAAGCCCAGATTCTAATAAGGACTTAGAAGATATAGTTGGGGATACTGGAGATTTAGCAACAAGCTCTGATGATCATATTGCAAAAATAACAGAAGAGATTGAAAAACAGTTAGATGAAAAAGTTTTAGCAATATATCCTGTTACAAAATATGACCATAGCAGAGTATCATATTCGCTAGGCATAACAATGGGATTCGATAACAGTAATAATGGATTCTATATTATAACCGAGAAGAGCCAAAAAGAAATGGGTACAAAAGAGAAAGATTTTAGACAAGTGATTGAAAGCGAAATTGATACCTATAATAAATTTATCAATGGGGAAATATTTAGCTATATTCTCTATGATGATGACGGAGATATGGTTGATAGTTGTGGTGGATTCTATGCCCTTGAGGATATCCGAGAACAATTACCGTCAGCGTGGAAAGACGAGGATTTAGAAGAGTATTTAATTCAGGATTAATTAATGCTTAGACGCTTGCCCTATCTAGGGCTTGCGCTTAATCAGTAATATAAATAATTTTATGAAATATTTAACAGACTATGTAAAAGACGGGCAAACGAAAGCATTTAATAAAGCAGACGCATTTTTTGCCTTTAGTGACAAACAATTTGAAGAGGGCAAAAAAGAGGGTATAAAATATACTAGCTTGGGAGGTGGTTTAATATGTAACAAGTTAAAAGCAAAGCAACTAGTAGAAGATATTAGCTTAATACATAAAAATGGTATAAAGCAAGATATTATCGAAAATGGAATTGATAACATAATCAAACGAGAGCTTGAAAATCATGAAGCATATTATGCAAACGATATTGAAAGCACCACTGAAGCCCTTACTGACTATCCAATAACAAACAACCAAATTATAAAAGTTTTTAAAGATAATCAACCTATAACACAATAATAATATGATAAAAACAGAAAAGCAACATTGGGTTAATGGTATTGATATACGCCCTTGCAGTAATGTATTCGGCAATAAATTGATACAGATATCATTTAGCATAAAAAATTATGCCGTAATAATATCAAATGGCAAATGGCCAAATATTCAACTATACCGCCTTACAAAATAGTGATTAGACTCTCGCCCTCTTCTCGAGGGCTTGCGCTTAATCAGTAATATAAAATGTATGCAAATATCACAAGCAAAAAATATACAAACACCAAACGAAGCAATAGACTTTGCAATGGATTGGCAAAAGTGGCAAGCAACACAAAACTTATCTTGGGGAGATCTTGCCGAATGGACAAGTGTGTTTGAAAAACTTGCAACCAAGTACAATTTAGAAGAAGAGTTTAAAGAGAACGGAATTATATAATTAACAACTATTAACAACATGATAACAACAACACAAGCAATGAAAAGATTAGAGATTATAATAAAAGAGCTAGACAAGGAGCTAACAACAAAGCAAATGGATCTTGTTGTTGAAGCAATAGGATTAGAATATCAATTAACTAGAGAATAAACTAATTACTTTTTAGTTATCCACAATTCTCCTCTCTTTTTCCCTAACCTATCACATTTCAATCTTTAGTTATATTAGAGTATAATATAATGACCATGCAAAAAACACAAATGAAAAATCAAGATCTCGCGCAAGAAGTTGCGAACCATGCAGATTATATAAAAAAGTTAGTTTATGTAGAAGATGTTGATTTATTTTATATCTATAAAAAAGAGCAAGGTTTTTATGAACAATATTCTGTTCAAAGTTTTGAGAAGTTTACATGGACATATCTTAAAAATGAATATCCCAAACAGCAAATAACAATAAGCAAAATTAAAGATGTTGTTGCGCAAATAAAACTTGCATGTAACAGACAAGAAGAAACTTTGGCCAATAGCCCATACATAGCTTTTGCAGACAAACTGCTTCATACAACAGACTTTTCTACAATACCACACAGCTCATCTATAATTACAACTTTTAATATTCCATATAATTATAGTGAATTACCCGAAACTCTTGCGCCACAATTTCAAAACTTTTTAAATACAACGATAGTAATGCCAGATTATGCAAAGGCGCAAGAAGATCAGAGCAAGAACACACCAGACAAAGAGCTTCAGGGTCTTGTGCAGGAAATGTTTGGGTACTACTTTATAAACAACCTATATGCTTCTACAGCGTTCTTTCTGGTTGGTATGGGTGCAAATGGTAAGTCAACGCTTGCAGACCTCTTATCGGACATTATAGGCCTTAAATACACCACCTCAATGTCAATCCAAGCTCTAACAACTGATCGTTTTGCCACAGCGCACCTTGTTGGTAAGAAATTGAATATTTGTAATGAAGAAGAGTCGCGATTTATAAAGAATGATAAATTCAAAACGCTAATCACAGGGGAAATGGTAAATGCAGAGCGCAAGTTTGGTAACAACTTTGATTTTAAGCCAACATGCAAATATTTGTTCTGTACAAATGATGTTCCTACCTTTTCAAATCTTAATTATGGAGTGCGCAGGAGAATAAAGTTAATACCTTTTAATCGTATATTTTTACCAGCAGAGCAAGATAAACAACTATCAAGAAAGTTGCGCCAGAAAGAAGAGCTTATGGGTATTATAGCTTGGGCCATAGAAGGCGCTAAACGCCTTATAAGCAACAATTATGTGTTCAATGTACCTTCAACAGCTTTAGACGCTGTGAGAGACCTAGAGAACGCTTCAAGCAGTGCTATAAACTTCTTTAGAGAGAGTTATGTAGTGTCTGATGAAGATAATACACCATCAGCTATATTATATGATGAGTACAAAGAATGGTGTATGAGAAATACTAGAAAACCATTATCAGCACAAAATTTCTCCAAGGATCTTCACAATGTTATTGATGGTTTGCGCCAAACAAGAATGTATGATATTAGTGTTCAAGGTCAAGTGCGCTCCAAGAACTGCAAGTTAATAGAAATAGCAAATATACCTCCCACTCCCGAAGAACAAAAAGCAACTGATGACACAGTGCAAGCAGTTGAAACTTTATTTAAAGATTAATAATAAACAACAATTAACTAAGGAGAAAAATAATATGTCAAAAGTAATAGAATCAATTTTTAATGGAAAAAATGTTGTCATACCAATGGCAGATGTTAGTCATATTGAAAAAAAATTGATAGTAGAAAGTGATTTGAATCAAGAATATAACAAAGGTAGAAAAATTGGAGATATAGCAAGTTTAACAATAATTACCAAACATACTACTTGGAATGCAGATCAAGATGATTATAACAATCCAATTATATTAAGTCACAAAGAAGATGTAGAAAACTTTTTAAAGGATTGGTGCTATTATAGGCACGAATTAGAAGATATTTTTAAGACAACAGACTAAACCATACTAAAGACTTATAAACAACCCCCCTTTATTAACGCTAGGTAAAATTAAAGAATATGAAACCAATAACAGGATACATACTAGAACAGTTTCCTAGAACAAGAAAACAATATCCATATTTTATGGTATTCAGAACAAAGAAACTAGCACAAGATGAAATAATGGGTTTACCCAAAGACGGTAAGCCAGAAGTTTATAAAGTAGAGCTAGTAGAAATAACCAAACACTTTAAAGAGTTATGAAAACAAACATAATAATAAATGATGATTGCTTGAAAGCAATGAAAAAGATACCTAAAGAAAGTATAGATTTAATTTGTATAGACCCTCCCTATGGCTATAAATAACAACTATGCTATAATTATTTTATAGACAAGTAAATAAATTAATATGGCAAAAGTAATGCGTAATTGTGCAATTTGTGGAAAAGAGATTTTTAGAAATCCATCACATTTTAAGAGTAAAAATTCTTTTTGTTCTCGTAAACATAAAGAAAAAGGAATGATATTAGGACTTGTTGCTCCAATGAGATTGGGAACTGGTTATGGAGTAGATGATATTTTAAGAAGACGAAAATACTATAAATATAGACAATTTGATAGAAAGCATAGTTTTATTGAAATGGATATTGGAGTGAGAGAATTTTGTAAAATGCTTAAAGAAGGAATTTGTTATTATTGTAATGGTAAAAAAGATTTAGGTTTTGATAGAATAGACAATAAAAAAGGTCATACTTTGGATAATACTGTAATTGCTTGTTCTTTATGTAATATGACAAGAAGCAATAGGTTTACAAAAAATCAAATGAAAAAAATAGGAAAAGTTATAAAAACATTTTATGAAGAAAATTAAAGATTTTACGGGTCGTGTTATAAATGGTGATTGCCTAGAGGTGATGAAAAAAATACCTACTGGGTCTGTAGATACCATTGTAACCGACCCTCCGTAACATATGGCTACTCATTTATGGGTAAGGATTGGGATAAGGTAGTAATGGGTGTTGAGTACTGGAAAGAGTGTTTGCGAGTTCTTAAAGCAGGTTCACTTATATTTGTAATGTCTGCTCCAAGACAAGATGTACTTTCAAGAGCAATTATAAATCTACAAGACGCAGGATTTGACATTGGGTTTA
>Ga0207997_1001277_pt1 | contig 13060 bp, 27 predicted proteins | sample AntAceMetag02UKN_FD_184777 | JGI IMG/M metagenome (GOLD analysis project Ga0207997, IMG submission 184777) | Saline lake microbial communities from Ace Lake, Antarctica - Antarctic Ace Lake Metagenome 02UKN (SPAdes) (version 2) | ecosystem: Environmental > Aquatic > Non-marine Saline and...
CTCCGTGATTTTTTTTATTATAGAATCAATTCTCTTATTATGATACTCCATTTCTTTCAAAGTATCATCATCAAACTCATTATACTCTCGAATCTCAAATTTCAAACCAACCAAAAAACTTATATCACTCATTTTTTTTGTTTCAACTCCTGCAAGTTCTTTTTCTTTTTTTACTTTATCCTTTTCTAGTATTGCTTTAGCAAGTTCTACCCATTCACTCCATTTTCCTTCTGCACAACTATTATCATTTCTTGAACTATATCCTTCATACCAATCTATTAATTTACTTTCCGTAATTGCAAGTCGTCTTCCAACTTTAATAATTATTTCATCTCCATTACCATCTTTCATTTTATTCATCTCTAACTTTAATGCGTTCACTCAATTTTTCATATTCCCGATTTAAACATTCAATTGTTTCTTTCTCAAATTTCCAGTATGACCCTTCTCCACCGTGCCACTGTAAATCCGCAATTCTTTTGAGTAATTCTTCATAATAATATTGCATTAAACTTCTATCAGCCATTTTATCATTTCTCCTTTTCTATTGGTTCTTTGGTTACATCTTATTTTTCCAACATATTCCATTGTTTTTGGTAATGTGAAACCGCATTTTTCACATACTACTACTCTATCATTATACATTTTTACTCATCAACCTTTTTATAAGCCCCGCATATACATTTTTGTTTATTTAAAAAATCATCACATGGGCAAGAATTTGTTAAATGGCATGGGCAATGCCCAATTTTTTTCGCAGCTTTTAATATTTCAAAATTTATTTCCCAATTCATTTTTACGCCTCTTTTTGTACTTCATATTCTTTAATAATTTTATATCTATCAACTTCTCTTGCTTTTAATTCTATTTCAAATAATTTATTAAAAACAATACATTCTATATTATTTAAATTATTAATCTTCTTTTCTATTCGTGCAACCTCGCCCAAAAAAAATTCTTTCAAATTATCTATAGAAATACATTTAGCATTATCTGCCCTATAAATATCTCCTTTCTTTTCTAAAAATTTTTTCCAATTCATTTTGTTTTCGACCTCTTATTATTTTCCCTTTCTATTAATTCTTTTGTTTCATCATACATCTTACAAAAATTAATTATACTTTCTATACAATCTTTTCGATCAACATTTTCTTCTTGCATCTTTTTAAGGAAATGTGTTGCTCTTTCTTCAAATTTTAAACAAGCCCAAAATAAAGCATTATAAAATATTTCCTCATCATTCTTCTTTTTCATTTTGTTTACCTTCTTTTTTTAAATTATTCATTAATTCAAGTAAATGTTTATTACAACCAATAATTACAACATTTGCTGTTCCTACCCTAATATAACAAATAGGCGTACTTTCCGGAATATTTTTGTTTAACGCCAAATCTTGAATTTTTTCACACTCTTTACATCCCATTTATTCCGCTCCTTTATATTTTCTTTCTTCCATTCTTTTTCCAAATTTTTGAGGACAATCATTCCATTCTTTTTTATGACGGCCATTTTTATCCTTTCTAACTCTATTATGCGTACTCATCTTTTTATTTTCCTTTTTGTTTCTTTATGCCCAATAAATTCGGCTTCTTTTAACAATTCATCTACTTCTTCTCTAGTAAAAGTTTGTTTATCTTCATTTCTTATTAATTTATGTTCCATCATCTCATCTCCAATTTTTGATCAAACTTTTTCGGAAAAAGTTTTAATCACTCCAATGAATATGCTCGCGAGATCCTTTTTTACTAATCTCTTTTTTACCCCGTTTTTTATTCCATCTTTTTTTATTTCTTTTTAATCCGCTTCTAAAACCGGGCTTTTTCTTTTTTTTTCTCTGGTTATTTTCAACTTCGGCCCCTTTACGAGAACTATTCCATTCTCTGGTATTAATTTTTCCAAGTGAATTACTTACTTCAATTTTTTTTAATTCCATATCTTGAAAAATTTCCATTATATCATCAGGACTAAGTGGTACCTCACCATCAATATAATGCCGTTTATATTTTTGAAGATCATATGCATAATACCCGCACGAATTATCCGCCATTACCGGCCCGGCTTGCCCATAAATCCATTTTTCAAATTCTTTCCAATTATCTTCTCTAATTATTCCTAAAACATCATCTTTAGATAAACATTCTGGATCATTGACTTCTTTTTCTTTCCATTTTCCTTTATACTTATAATGTTTAATTACTTTTCCCATTTTAATCATTACTCCTATCTTCAATAAATTCAAATATTGCTAAAATAATTACTAATGTTACAATTGCCGGTATTGCCGTAATCATCCCACCAAAAAAATATGTTACTAAAAACATTATTATTATTGATATTGGTAAAAATACAAATTTTTGTAATGCACACAAAAAATCTCTGTCAATTTTATCAAGATCGTCCTCTATCATATATAAATTATATAACAACAAGTTTATAAACCTATTTTTTCATAGATATAAATATAATAATTGAAATAAATAATACAGCAATTAAAATCAATGTAAAAATGGGAATTGTTATATTCCATCCTTCACACCCAAATAATAAACAAGTTAATATATCACTCATATATAATATATGAACCAACTAGTTTAAAAGGGTATTTATTCAATTCTAAATTTCATTTATATTATAATCTGCCGTAAGATCTGTATGGCCCGCATATTTATTTATATCATATACCACCATTAAAATCGGGAATTTAACAATTTCTTTTTTCATTTCATAAAATACCTGTGTTATCTGGTATCTACAAGGTACTATCATATTAAAATTAATATCTTCATAATCATTGTTTTTTGAAACCGCAATAAATGTAATATCGTCGCCCACACTAGCAGTTATGTCTCTATTATGTTGAGACGTTAAAACCCCATTTCTATATACATTTATATTATAATCGGCCTCTTCATTAGTAATTCCATCTTCATTATATATCCTAAAATTAATTCGTACCTTACTAGTCATTTCACAGTCAACCCAGTTTGTTTCAATAGAAGGGATAATACTTTGTGCTGGAACTACAAGTAACTGACTAAAATCCAAAGTAGTAAAAAAGAAAAGAATAATACATATAGCAATTAATGCTACCGTCCATATTAATATCGATTTTTTCTTTTTTATTATGGACGAAACGCCCCTATTTTGTTTGAAGTTTTCAAACAAAAAATTGAAATATATCATAAATGCGCGAGAGAGGATTTGAACCTCCGACCTCCCCGATATCAGCGGGGTGCTATGACCACTAAACTACTCGCGCATATTCTGTAATTTACAGAATAATAGCACCGTGCGGATTTGAACCACAATTACTGCCTTATGAGGGCCGCGTCCTTGCCAGATTAGACGACAGTGCTCTATATATAAATAGTATACCAATCTCTTTTTAAACATACACTTTATAAAAAAATGCGCACGGGAAGATTCGAACTCCCGACCTTTAGTGCATAGGACTATTGCTCTAGACCACTGAGCTACGCGCGCTTAAAATTCAATACTATCCCCGACATCAATTTCATCAAATGCGTTTACTGGGCCTTCGATTACTGCAACAGCAGTAACCCCACAATGAAATATTTTCCACGGCCCCATGTGAATTTTTTTAATTACAATATCATTTTTATCTAGACATATCGCGTCCATTGCGCATAAACAAAACATTGTATGAACCGATTTATCGATATGCCCTAACGGGAATGAATATAATTTTTTTATTTTAAATTTTCCCATTAAACCAATTGCCCCGTTGCCATGTTTAACTCCTCGAATTTTTACATGTTCCATAATCTTGACCCTTTTGTTGATAATTCTAATTTTCCTTCTTTTTTGTTCCATCTCAAACTCGGAACAGAATTAAATGTTCCTCTATGAATATGTTTTACAATTCTTTTTCTATGCTGATCTTTCGATGAATCCCGTGTAGCCCTGCACCACCGACAGTTACACCCGTTGCTCATTTTTCCTAACGATGTTGTTGTTTCCATATTATTTACCTCATTTTTTTACTCTAGCTTTTTTCTAAAAAGCTTATAATTTTGTTAATAAATATTCCCTTCTTTGTTTTTTAGCCCATTTTTCCATATGCCCTAAACAAAAATACATTGGAGTATAATCATTACCAATGTAATGCACATGTTCTAATGCTTCGACCGTTTCATTTTTTAAATTTAATCCACAATATACACATTTATATTTTACCCCGAAAGGGCCCAAATTTCTTTGAACATATTTTACAAATACCATTTATTTCACTCCCGTAATTTTATTTAACAACATAATATTATAAGCGTTCTTTAAACACTCTTCATGGCATACCCAATATGAACTTCCATCAAATAATACTCTTACTCTATATTCATCTTCTATTTTTTCTCCACATAAACAACACTCTTTTGTCATTTTACTATTTACTTTTTCTCTATTCATTGATGCTATCATATTCGTTTCGCCTATAATTTTTTGGTAAAGCTTTTTCGGAAAAATCTTATAACTTACTTAATAAAAATTCTCGTTGTATTTTTTCAATATATGGCAACATATGCCCTTCTAAAAACATAACTTTTCGATCATTAATAACCAGTACCTCAATTATATCTCCTGTTTTATATTTTTTATGACAACACTGACATTCATCTTTATTATTTCTAAACATTGTTAAATCAACTATTCGTTTATCATAATAAAATTGCATATCATTCACATCCGTTCTTTAATTTTTAATATTAATTTTTCTAAAAATCTATCATCTACAACATATTTTTTATTTGTTGGGACTCGGCGATTGTCCCAAAACTGAGATACACTATCTCCAATAGACATTTCTGAAATTAATTTACATGCATCTTCTTCAGAATGCCACCCAGTTGCATTTCGATTATACTCATTTGTATATGGATCATTTATCAACACTTTTTGAAACTCATCCAAAATTGTTGTCTCTACAATTTTTTCCATCTTTGTAACAAAAAACTCTTTATGTTTTTTTTGCTCATTAACCGTGTCCCGCTTATATTTTTCATAATTAAATGAATAATATTTTGGCCCATCATCCGGGCAATTCTTTTTTAACCATTCTTCTAAACTCATCTTTTCATCTCCGTTTTTTCTCCCTAGCAGGAGTGGACCGCTGGAGAATTGAACTCCAATCTACTGGTTGCAAACCAATTATCCTGCCATTGAACGAGCAGCCCATATGGGACCGGTAGAACTCGAATCTACAACCGTTGCGATGTAAACGCAGTGCACTACCAATTTGTGCTACGATCCCATTTTGGAACCACGCAATGTGAGTATCCATATAACACGGCATTGATACTTGCTAGTGTCTTCCCCGTGCATACTTCGTGGCATCCAAACAGATGTTAGTATCAGACAGAGCTGATTGTTTTAACATCACTGGTTCCATATATATTAACAACAGAAGTATTTAAAAAGATATCATTTTTGCAATAGTTCAATTAAAGTAGTTTTATCAATAACTTCAGGAGATAAATCAATATCACACTTGTCTGGAGCATCAACTAATTTCGCTCCGGCCAAAAATAATAATTTTTTAAAATCAATTGTATTCGTATAATATTTTACCAAATAATCTCTTGTCTGTTGTGTATATGTATCATCCCGGCTTGATATTGAATTTCCAACACTCGTTTCCATAAAATAAAATTTAGAACCAATAGTATTTATTACCAATAATCCAACCGTGCTTTGTGAATTTGATAATATTGTTTCAGTTCTAACCAAAATATCATTCGGATCAATCATATAATTATGATTAGTTCGTGCCGATTTTGGATTTGCAATTACAATATTCATGGGAACAGGAATTTTATCATCATAATTATAATAATTCGCATTCATTAATGCATTCTTTTCAGATTGATTTTTAATATAAAATAATTCGGCGGCGCCATTTGGATCCTTCGCATCAGTCATATCTCCAGAAAATAAAATATCATTATTTCCAGAACGATACAATCCATCCCATCCATATTTATTTCCGTCAGCATTAATTAACGACAAATCAATATCAATTCTATGCCCATCAACATTTTTCCATTGAACTCCAAATACCATATTCTTTTTTACGGTAACACAAGTTCCGGCCGGCATTGTTCCAATAAATTGTTTTTCTGTTGCCGGGAGAGCATATTTGATAAATTTTGGAATATAAATCTTTTTATTTTTTACATTTTTAGCTAAATCTTTAACAATTGATACTATAATAATATTTAAAACGTTTTGTGCTATTCCTCGTTGTGTAAAATGAAAATCAGACGCATATCCTTTTCCATTTCTAACTTTATAAACAATTGAATCTGAATCTTTTAATCTAAAATTCAATGCATATGCAAGTTTAATTTTTTTAAATATAGAAGCTGTTTTAAGATGTTCTTCTAATTCTTCTTTTTTCAACTTTTTTTGTTTAATTTGCGCGGTTACCGTATCCAAATAATTTGGGACAAATGGCTTATGATATTTATCCGCATCTTTTCTAATTTTATTAATATATGTTTTTAAAATTTTATTTTTTCTAAAGGCCAAAAATATTGGTTTAAATCTAAAGAAAATACCAGATAATTCTTTAAATGTATAAAGCTTTTTGTATGATTTAAATAATTTTACTAAATTTGTATCAGAAGATTCTTTTATTTTATTAATTAAATATCTATTTTTTATTAACAGTGTTTCCCCGGTGGCTTCATAGACAATATACCTTAAAAAATCAATTGATTCTTTTGGCAAAACATTAAATTTTTTGTATAGTACAATTTTAACTTCAATATTTTTTACATTTTTAATTATTGATTTATCTAATTTTAAATAATCAATTAATACCAACATATCTACTTTAGTGTTTTCTTTTAACGCAATTCCGGCAGATAAAAAATTTATAACTTTTATTTTTAATTCATCTTGTGTCAATCCTTTTATTACAACTAATTTTAATTTACCTAAATCAACGTTTGGAATATCGAACGCTTCGACCGGTATATATACCGCGTTTTCATTATAAATACCTAAAGCTTCAAATCCATATGTTGTTATATAATGAGCAATTTGTTCTAAAAATAATTGTTCCATTGAAGCGGTTTTAATTTTATCCCAAGATTTATGAAATGAACTATTTAATTGTTTTACATTAGCTCCAAAATTTTTAATTATTTTTTTTAATTCTTCTTCAGTATAATTTGAAAAAACTTCTGGAGTAAAAATAATTCCCTTTGCTACACATAATTTAATTAATTTCGTATCCACTTTTTTAATTTTTTTATGTTTAATTGGAATTGCTTTAAAAATATTAATGGCGGGAGATAAAATTTTGTAGTCAGTCAAAGTATTAGGAATCTCCTGTGCCATAATATATTTATGAAGCAATAAGTTTAAAAAGGTATGGTCACCTAATATATTTAGTCGATCGAGAACATCAAAATAACGTTTGCATATTTGGTAGATATGCAAACACAATGTTTAAAAACCCATTACACCTTAATATATTTACTCTGGGAAGGGATTCTGTGAATCGTTTGTGGGAAAAATCCCACGAGCGATACATTTATAAATAGTTTGTTACTAATATTATATATGAATAACGAGATTAATAATGAAAACTATACTAATGACATCTCTCGTATTTCATTTTTTAGACAACGAACCCCGTTTACGCAACAACATTGTTAAAATTTAACATGCTGGTGTGATGAAATGGTATCATAAATCTCCTGTAAAGATTTTTTATCGGTTCGAATCCGGTTATCAGCTTTGAACTTTTAAAAAAAGTTCTATTAAAAAAGAAGCCTTGACAGATTGGCCATGTAATGGACTGCAACTCCATCCAAGTCCGTTCGATTCGGGCAGGCTTCTTGTAAGTGTGTTGTACTAAAGCATAGTATCCTGTGACGATATTGACCCGAGTGAAATTCTCGGCACTTACCCCAAAAATAGCCCCATAGTATAACGGAAGTATACAGGACTTTGAATCCTGTGGCCGGTGTTCGAATCACCGTGGGGCAATTGCATTCATAGTATAAAGGACAGTACATAAGGTTTCGGCCCTTAAAATCCGCATTCGATTCGTGGTGAGTGCATAAGAACATATCGTCTAAGAGAAGGATAAGAATTTTCTAAATTCTGGATCCCAGTGCGAATCTGGGTATGTTCATAATGGATATTAGTTTAGTGGTATGACCGGTGCTTTGGGAGCATCAGACGGGTGTTCGATCCACCCATATCCAATCAGAGAAGTAGCAAATGTAGGTATTGCACGGGGTTGAAGACTCCGAGGACCGGGCGCAAATCCCGGCTTCTCTATTTTAAAGTTTAATTAATTATTTGAAAAACTATAATAATAATAATTATGAATAATATAGTAATTGGGCCTTTATATTTTTCTAAAAAAAGCATTCTTCTTCCATTTGGCGTGTTAGCAAAAGAATGAATCCCATAGTGTAATGTTAAATTATGTTCTTTATTAAATTCTTCTACAGATTGTTTCCAAAAATCTTTACCCATAAATATATTGGTGGCGATAAGTTTATAAACAGTTCGGAACTAATATTATATATGAAGTGGAACTATCAAAATGATAAAAACGGCAATTCGCTGGGGTTATTGAATGATGATAGTGAACACACATATCAGCTGAAGTAATCTTTTTTAAGCTGGTATTGTTTTCATATATTATTTTATCTTGTATAAAATAAAAATTCAATGCTAACTTATCAAAAAGACTATTTGCCGGAGTACCCAAGTGGCCGAAGGGGAACGGGTCAAAACCGTTTACGAGGAAACGTCACTGGTTCAAATCCAGTCTCCGGCATAGCGGGAATGGCAGAGCGGCTGAATGCGCTCGGTTTAGGGCCGAGTACGAGGAAACACCATAGGTTCGAATCCTATTTCCCGTATCCGAGGGGATACCCAAGTGGCTGAAGGGGCCAGACTTAAGATCTGGTACGAGGAAACACCGCAGGTTCAAATCCTGCTCCCCTTATTTGTCGTTAAAAACGACAACGCGGTATTAGTATAATGGTAATATTAGTGGTTTCCAACCACTCGATATGCGTTCGATTCGCATATACCGCATATGATGTGATGGTAGAGTGGTTTAATACACCAGGTTGCTAACTTGGAGGGCGAAAGTTCCGCAGGTTCAAATCCTGCTCACATCGTAGGATGCTGTGGGAGAGCCTGGTTTAATCCACCTGCCTTGAGAGCAGGAAGGCTATTTATAGCCACACCAGTTCGAATCTGGTCAGCATCGTAAATAACCTGTCATGGTGTAATAGTAGCACAATCGGCTGTAACCCGATTAGAATCAGTGCAAGTCTGGTTGATAGGATTAAGCTTTTAAAAAAAGCTTGACCAAAAATGGGAGTATGGTGAAATGGTATCATATCCGTCTCCAAAACGGACGTTCTCGATTCAAATTCGGGTATTCCCATGTATGACAAGTATTTATATACTAACAAAGTTAGTCATATATGCCCCATTGGTCTAGTCTGGTTAATGACGCTGGACTTTCAATCCGGAAATCGTGGGTTCGAATCCCACATGGGGTATATGCCAGCTTCGTTTAATGGTAAGACACCATCCTGTCACGGTGGTAACGCGAGTTCGATTCTCGCAGTTGGCGTTGACTTCGTAGCTCAGCAGGCAGAGTAACTCGCCGTTAACGAGAGGGTCGTAAGTTCAAGTCTTACCGAGGTCGCTAATATATTATGGTCAAAGCGCCATAATATTATGGGATAAATACCATAGCCCCATAGTTTAATCAGAAAAACCATTCCATCTGAAGGAATAAAATTCAGTGCAACTCTGAATGGGGCCATACACTGGGAGGTGTTAACATGATAACAATAATAATGCCGGAAAATAAAACGTTTTTTGACATAAATAAAGAAATAACCGAATGCCGGAATATAAAAGATAAAGAGAATCGTAATTCAACTCTGCGAGGATTGAATAAAATAAAGGTTTGGGCCTAGTAAAAACGGTTGGGCCGGAACCACTTTTTTGTGGAATGATTCTGAACTAAAAATTGAGTCCTATTCCGGCAATACCATGCGCTATTTTTGTGGCAATAAATTAATTTTACCATCAAAAAAGCATATATTACATACGTTATTATTGTTTGATTTAAAACATTGTACCATTGCGGAAATATATTCAGATAAATCATTCAATATTCTTGCATGTAAAAACAGTATTGTAACCAACAACCATCGACAAGGAGGGCAAAGTTCGCAACGGTTCGAACGGGCCCGGGACAATTTGATTACTCTTTGGTTTAAAAAAATAAATAATATGATTACCAATATTCACGGGGAACTTGTTATTGGAAGCCACGAATTTTATCGAACGCGATTTGAGAATGAATTAACGTTTGAAAACAAAAAGAAAATTATTTCTTTTTTCTCAAGCGAATATTGCGATGAAAGCGGAGTTTGGCAATACCAAAATACAAAATAATAGTTGATAATATTGCAGTTATAACAAATAGTATTGCGCTTCCTGTGATGCCATAAATAATTAAAGCACTTAATGCAACTATTACTGGTTTAGTATCTGTTGGGCCAATCACAACTTGAGCTTTATTATTCATTTTTTTGATCTCCTATCAAAATAGTCAAAAATACACCACTCCATATTAACGGCACTATAATAAATATAAATGTTCCTAGTACCATATATAATGCTAAACATGCAATCACTGTAAACATTCCAATAAATATTTTCATTAATATCTCTCCTTATTATTTATATATGCCAATAGTAATCCACTAAAAATAAATAATGCCCCAGCTATTATTCCAAATTCGGCCCCATACCCAAAACCATGATTAATTAAATAAAAAAGATTCCATATTAAAAGAACAAGTCCTTTACCAATAAACCAAACGCATGCTAAATAATATAATTTATTTAATATAGTCATTTTATTTCCTCTACAGAATTAAAACCGTAACCGTTCCTAATTTTTACATTACCACATATTAAATATTCCTTATTTTTTCTTTTAATCTGGCATTTATTACAATATACTATCATACTTTCATTTTCATATCCTTCAGCATTTCCAAACTTAACTAAAAATTGTTTCATTTTGCCGCCTCTGTAATTATATACTCTTTAAGATGTTTGACACATTTATGCGAAATCATTTTTTTGAAAGATGCAAAGTTAATCCATTTGTAAGCATCAAAAATTCCTGAAATATTTTCTGCAAGAATATCATTTGCTACTGCCCGCGGTAATAGACACATTAATTCCATTCCCAATTTTTGATTTTCTTCATTTAATAATTTCTGAATTTGTTTTTTTACCCTGGCCTCAGTACAATATTGTTCTACAATTTTTTCGGTATCCGTATTCTTTTTTCTAATCCCGCCAAAAATAGCTTTATTATTTTCTTTAAATTCATCAGCAACAACCTTTGCATATAATTGGTAATTTCCCTGTCGGCTTTTTCGACAATAATTTTTTATCACAATCCCCTCGGCCTTTCCATTATAATATTTTGACTGTGGAATTAATTTTCCCACTTCTTGTTTTTTCAACTCATTGATTTTCCCTCTCCACACGAGCGGAACATTTTCGATTCCAAGTTCATCAAATAATTGCGCCCTTCTATCTCGAGCCAAGAATAATCCATATTCACCTTCAATTATAGACCGCTTTGCTCTAATATCAATTCCTATAACATCCGGTGCAGTGTCATATTTTATTGTATGTGGGGCCATCCATTCAAAATAATACATATATTGCGAATCCAATTTTTTTCCTTTTAAAATAGCCATTAATCCGGCTCGTTGTTTTGCAAATGTTTTTTCATCTCCTTCTTGAGTTAAATCTCTATTCCGCGATCCAACATGAATTATATTATCTTCATCTAACCACACCACTCCACAACCGCCATCGACCTTCTCTTCAATTACGACTGTATCTTCTCCAAAATCAAAAAACTCGCTATTTTCTTCTACTCCTAAATAATATATTTTTGGATATTTTTTAAATTGGCTCACCAAAAATCACCTAATTCTTTATCCGCACAATCAAATGGAACAAGTTTTCCTTTTAAATTTGTATAACATGCATAAGCGAGTTTATCATCTTCTATATATTCACATTTAACTCGGGTTACTCCTTGTACAATATCTATTCTAACATTAGACATTCTACTATATTCTCCATACTTTTGAACACATAATTGATCCGCAACGACATAACTTACTCCTGCCGAAGAAAATATCCAAACAAAAAATATTATTATTCCAATTACCATCAGAACTAATAAAACAGCAGCATAATCAATTTGTTCAATCCAGGATATTTTTCCTTTATGCTTCTTTTTCAAAAAAGATATCTTATTCATTATAATACCTCCACTAATCTCAAACCATCGGTATGAATTTCGGCATTAAAATCTTTAAAATCTACCGCTCCTTTATTAAATGGTTCTACTAAATAATGCCATCCCCGGGGAGTTTCATATTTTTCTTTAATTTTAATATCAAATGCGGACATAAATAATTCAAGTTCCGAAAGCTCATTTTTATCATCTTTATCAATTAAAAATAATAATTCATCTTTGTGCCGGCATTCCGGCCTCATCATTGTAGAAGTCCATTCAGAATGTACCTTATCTAACCATTCCATTTTGCCATTTGGGTCGCTCCGCTGCCAATCTAACATTTTTTGATTCCAAGCATACCAAGTTTTTCTAAGATCCCGCCAATTAACGGTTTCGTAAATCCGCCAAATATATTCTGGATACATTCCGGCAATTGCCCGCAATTCTTGTAATCGTTTATCCCGTTCATTTACATCCGACCAAATTTTTCTAAAACATTTGCGATGTTGCATTTGTTCTGAAAAAATTTCGGCATGTCTTTTATTACAAGCTATCACGCCTTCATCGCGTCCTTTTTGTAATAACCATCGCGCCCATTCTAATTCTTTTGAGAATTGCCTATAAACAGCATTAAAGCTTTCTTTTTCTTTAACATATACGCCATAATAATTTGAATCAAGTTGACAATTTACACAGAAAAATGTATAAAAC
>Ga0207997_1001279_pt1 | contig 13035 bp, 21 predicted proteins | sample AntAceMetag02UKN_FD_184777 | JGI IMG/M metagenome (GOLD analysis project Ga0207997, IMG submission 184777) | Saline lake microbial communities from Ace Lake, Antarctica - Antarctic Ace Lake Metagenome 02UKN (SPAdes) (version 2) | ecosystem: Environmental > Aquatic > Non-marine Saline and...
GGGTAAGCGTTTGAAAATACATTTAATTGTATCGCTATAATGAGCAATATTATTATTGATTCATTTCGATTCGGTTCAGATTCTCCCGTAACCCCTTCACTTGGCTACGGCTTACTCTACAATTGGTATGCCGCTACTGATGCAAGGGGTGTTGCTCCTAGTGGTTTTAGAGTACCTTCCCTTGCTGACATGAATACACTAATTGCAGAAGTTGATACTTTAACAGGCGGTGGAAAATTAAAAAGCCAACGAGATATTAACGAAGGAGACCCTTATTGGAACGCGCCGAACACAGGGGCCACGAATATTTTAGGTTTTAACGGTTATGGTTCAGGTTTGCGAAGCGGCGTGAACGGTGTATTTTTTGTTTTCAGGCAAAATGGATATTCTTTATCGATAGATGCTTCTGACTCAGCAAACGCAATATTTTTGCTTTATTTGACGGGTTCTGAAGAAGTATCAACGGGGACTCTTGATAAACACACTGGAACAAACATTCGTTGCGTTTCAGACACAGAACCCGCAACAGCCCTAGTTCAAGATGCTGACGGCAATAACTACTCATGGGTTCAGATTGGCTCACAGTATTGGTTAGTTCAATCCCTCAAAACAACCAAGTACAACAACGGTGATTCAATAGTAACAGGATTAGATAACGCAGCTTGGGCCGCAACAACCGACGGGGCTTGGGCTTATCCAAACGGTGATTCAAGTTTACCAATATGATTGAGGCACAAAGGATACATGAGTTCACAACAGCAACCGCAACCGAACTCAGAACGGGAACCCCCGTTATTGAGGTCGAAGTATTTGACGGGACACTTTGGCGAAACAGAAAAACACCAATACCCTCAACGTCTCCAGACATAGCGAAACGGTCATCCACGTCTACAGCCGTTTTCACGTCTACTCAATTATTAATCCCTTGGCAGACTGAGTTGATAGCGGGAACAAGTATTGTGTGGAGTGGTGCGAATCCGACGAGAATCACATTAAATAAAGACGGTCGCTTTTCTGTCGGCGCAGCAATAGCTGTTCGGTCAACAGGTGCTCGTGCTCAAATCGCAGCGGTGATCTTAAAGAACGGTACACCGATAACGGGTTTCCGAAGTGGCTCATACATAAGGAACTCGGGGACTTCATGGGATTATTGGGTATTAGAAATTTCTCCCGAGCCATTCGACTTCCTGAAAGATGATTATATCGAAATACAGATCGGTCAAGTTCAGGGCGGATCATGGAATTGGGGCGGGTCGTTGCCTTGCGATATTCGCGGGATAGATTCGCGGGTATGGATAGAAGAAAAATAGGGAACCATATAACATTCACAATATGAAACAACAACTAAAAGATTGGTCTGAAAACCTAAGTGGTTTCCACAAAGTGCTAATCACAGCGTTTACAATCATTGCCTTCATAGGTGTGTCAGTAGTCGGCGGGATCAGGTACACCGTTGAGACAATTCGGGAAATTCAAGGCGAAGCAGACGAAGCCGAAATGAACGAGTGGCGGCAAATGCTCGCAGCGTTGAACGTGGTAACCTATGATGATTTACGTCCCGACTTAGATTCGATCTTCTTGTCAATGCAATTGAACTACGCTATGGACTCCGCGATGCACATGAGGACACTCAAGAGGCAAGATGTAATCATTGTAACCCTCGAAGACATGATGGCGTTAGATGACCGCTTAGTGATTCGACTAGACACAATAGAGAACTACATTCGGAAGGTTAGCGGGTACTCTGAAATATCACTGAGAGAGCAAAGACTCCTAGCAAGAGAAGATAGCTTGAGGACGGTGCTAATTCTTGCCCGTCAAAAGGAGTTTAACCATGACCGAATGAAGCAACTTGAGCAGCAACATTACGAGTCGATGCAAGAGATACGAGACTTCAGTCAACAGAAGGTGGTGGACGCTCACCGAAAGAAGACGGCAAGAATCAAACCTAAAAGAAAACCAATTGGAGGCGGTAGAAAGATGATTGACTTATAGCAATTGAAATGACGAACCAAAAAAATGCAAACAGAAACGATTACTACGTTGGGGGATTGGGTAATAACAATGCTCACGGAGGGAACCCTATTTTGGCTTGGCGGAATATGCGGCACGGGGTGCGCTCTTATTTTTGGCGGCCAATTCCGAAATTGGTTTCAGGCGCTTCACGCGGTAAACGCAATCGTCCTATTGGACAACGAGGTAAAGAGCTTGGAGAAGAACTATCAGATACTAGAAGACCAGCATAAAGAGTTGATAGGCCAAAATGATATGCTTAGAGCAGCGAACGAAATGCTTAGGGACTCTAACGAGTTGATGAGAATCCGAATTGAGTCAAAACAAAGTCAAACGGACAAAAAGATTGCTGAGTTATTAAAGGACATTCAGGAGATTAAAGACAAGGGATAATGAAGATTACACTTACAAGAGATTACTTAGTTGATTGCACCCTTGGAAGTGCGGTCATTACCAATAAGGACATAAGCGTGTTTACCTTCAAGACAATGGAGTTGCCTTGGCTCGATAACCAGAGGCGAGTGTCTTGCATTCCAAAAGGCACCTACAAAGCGGTAAGGCATAACTCCCCTAAGTTTGGTGAAACGTTTTGGATTCAAGATGTACCGGGTCGATCTGAGATACTGATTCACAAAGGCAATTACACCAAAGACACATTAGGCTGCATCCTTCCAGGGAAAGCACACATTGATATTAACGGCGATGGAACAATGGACGTGACCTCAAGTAAAAAAACAATGGAGAAGATATTGAAGACCATGCCGAATATCTTTACAATCGAAATAGTTTAATCGATGTTATTTTTGTCAAACAAATTTAAGGGGAGCATCAAGGGGGGGGCGGCGTTTTTGGTTTTAGTTGCGCTGTTCTCCTCTTGCTCTACTACTCAAGAAATGCGTCGATCTAATCGCGCGTCAAAGAAGCTCAACAAGCTTGCAATGAAATACCCCGAACTATTACAAGCCGACACTATACGAGATACCGTTGAGGCTATTGTCAATACAATTCGGGTTGACACATCGTTTGCTAAGGCAGACACAATCTACCTTCAGAAAGACAGGCTCAAAGTGAGAATTATTACCGAGCACGACACGGTAAGAATACTAGGTGAGTGCTTAGGTGATACAATCTATGTTCCCTTCGAAGTCGCCGTTGAGAAGATTCAGCCAGTTCAATACAAGCCAATGCCTCAAAGGTGGTGGGAACTCGCTTTGCAATCCTTTGGTATGCTGTTTCTCTTTTGCGTTGCCGTTTGGTTATCCGTTCGCGCCTTCAGAAGTTAGACACTTTTCACACTTTTATATAGTTTACCGTTATGAGAATAGCAAACTCATAAAGAAACTATGTCAAACATCGTTGAACTAATTACCAATAAAGTCAAAGCAATCTTTGCTGAGACTCCGGAAGAGAAAGAAAACCTAATGGTTGAGGCCGTGGTTAAAGACACTGGCATCAAAATCACTGCTGACTCATGGGAGGTCGGTCAGGTTGTTTCAACTGAGACTGAAGAAGGTGACACAATCGCAATTCCTGAAGGCACTTACGAACTTGAAGATGCAACGGTGTTGACCATCGACGCTGAGGGCAAGATTACTGAAATCGTTCTACCTGAAGAAGTAGAGGTTGAAGCAAAAGACAAAGAGAAAATAGAAGAGGAAATGGCAGCCGAAAAGGACAAGCCTACCTACGTTACTGAAGAGCAACTTTCAGCGGTTATGGCTCCAATCATGGAGGCTCTTCAAAATGTATCCGTGAAACTTTCAGCCGTTACACCGAAGCCAGCCACTGACGCTGACAAAGTGGAATCTGAGAACAAACTTTTGAAGCAACGACTTTCAGAGAAGCGCAAAGCGATCTTTGACAAGTCAACGGCTCAAGCAGCAACACCAGAACCTGACGGTCGAAGACGAGTTCACCAATCACAAACGAAGGCTGCCTTATCAAAAACACTTGCAGACTTTGACTTCACTTTCGAGAAAAACTAATTTACAATAAGAAAAAAAATGGCTACTACGAATAACGTAACATCGAATTACACAGGCAAGCTAGATCCGAGCTACGCAATTAAAGCTGTACTCGCTTCCGACACCCTTGTTCAAGGACTCGTCAAGGTGTACCAAGGATTGAAAGTTGAAGGAATCAATATGCGAAGGCTGGATAGCTCAGGCATCTTTCAAAACGACTCTTGCACATTCACTCCAACAGGAACAGTTGATCTTGACTTTCGTCAATTGACGGGAAAGAAACTCAAGGTGAATCTTGAACTTTGTTTTTCTGATTTTGAAGCAGCGTGGGAGGCGGAGCAGATGGGTGATGGTGCGTTTGATAACGTGCCTCAAGAGTACATCGCTGCCCTCATGTTAGAGATCGCAGGAAAAGCGGCTGAACACAATGAGAATACTATCTGGAATGGTGTTACTGCCAATGCGGGTGAGTATGATGGGTTCTTCACAAAGCTTGTTGCTGACGGTCTTGTGCCAGCGGCTCAAAATATTGCGGGAACAACGCTGACAGCGGCTAACATCTTTGGCCAAATCGGTTTGATGGACGCACAAATCCCAGAAGCGGTTGACGAATTCGGAGACACTTTCCACTACTGCGTTTCAAAAAGAGCCGCGAAGTTTTACATGACTGCACAAGCGGGATACGGAACAAACGGCGAAGGTGGTGCTGGTTACATGAACGCTGGCTTTGTTGGTAAGAAAGAACTCGACTACTTAGGTACACCGATGTATGTATGTCGCGGAATGAATGCTGATCAAATGATAGCCTTCGAGCGCGACAACCTCGCATTCGGTACAGGTCTATTGGGTGACTGGGCTGACGTTAGAACCATCGACATGAGAGATGTAAACGGTGATGATCAACTTCGTGTCATTATGAAGCTCTACGCTGGTGTTCAATACGGCTGGCCTGAAGAAATCGTAATGTACGGAGCAGAATTATAATATTTCCTAACCCTCAAAAAATAAAGATAAATGAGTTGTGAAGTAACAAGAGGAAGGAAGATACCATGTAAGGATGGGGCAGCGGGGATTCTCGCTGTCTACTTCCTGAATCGAGATCCAGAGTTCAAAGTAACATTTGACGCAACGCTTGTCGAAGACATACAGTTAGCAAGCGATGACACCGCCGTTACATTGTACAAGTATGAACTGGACAACACGGGAAACAATTTCGAAGAAACATTAGAGGCAAGTCGAGATAATGGAACTATCTACGCCGCACAGGTGTTGACATTGGCTCTTCAAACGCTTCAGGATGCAGACCTAGAAGACATCTACAATATGTCAAGGGGTCGTCCTGCTGTTCTCATTCAGTACCGAAACGGCAAAGTACGCCTAGCAGGAATCGAAAGAGGAATTGATAGCACGGGTAACAACGCGTCGGGGGGTGATCTTGGAGACTTCCAAGGGTACAATCTAACGTTAACGGCAAACGAAAACAAGTACGCGCCACTATTGAAAGGGTACACGTTAGCATCTCCGTTTGGAGGTCTAACAACACCCCCAACGATTGTAAGCGTATAGACAATAATCTCATCTAATTTGGTTTTTGGATGTTTAAATAAGAGGGAGGTCAAACGGCCTCCCTTTTTTTGGTTAAATTTGAATGATATGCTAATCCTTCCACTCGATACAGCTCAAGCAATTAGGTTCCGAGCGCGGCCCCATGAAAGTATTGGGTCTTATTTCCTCGTGGCTTGGACTAGCAGCGAAAAGGTATACGGCCTAATTAGAACACTCACCTACACCGATGGACACATTGAGGGCAACGTTGCCTTTCCTCTTGCCGTTGGTCTTGCTAATGGGGCAAAGATGAACTTTCGAGCCTTTCCGATTGTTGATGTAACGGAACTCAGGGTTCAAATGTTGGCATCGACCGACGCAGATCCCTTTAATTTACCTATCCAGACAATAAACGCCTTTCTCATTGCACAAATACTCCTTTCAAATATTCTCAAAGAGGTGTACAGGGGACAAGTATTTGTAAGTACCAAGACTCAACAGCCATATAACGTAACATGAAGAGAAGCCAAGAAATAAATCAAGTCGGAGACAGCAACGTTTACCAATTATCAGACTACGTTAGCCCCAGAATTCAGGACGTTAAGGCGGGAAAGGGCAAGGATTACATGATGTGGGGGCATAACAACAGCTTTTACGACTACCTACGCGATCTTTACCTGAATAGTACCACCAACAACGCCGCGATCAACGGGATTATAAAGCTTGCATACGGCGACGGGCTAAAATTCGAAGACCCCAAAAAGGATATTCAACTAGCAAACGTCATCCCACCCGTAGAAATGCGTCGTTTAATGCTGCAATTCGAGGTCTATAACAAGTGGGTCGCTCAGGTTGAATATCACTTAGATGAAAACGGAGTTCGTGACATGGAGAAGGGCGTTCGAAAGGTGTTCTTTCTGCCAGCCAAAGAGGTAGCGCCGTGTAAGAAGAACGAGGACGGTGAGATAACCGACTTCTTCGTATCGAAGGATTGGAATAACACCCGCGCAAAAGAGTACAAGCCAAAGCAAGTGCCCGCTTTTGGATTTGGAACTGAAGAAGATGAAATCGAAATATACTTTTGGCAGCTTGAGATTGACAATGATGAATACTTTGCGCCTGTCGGGTATCAAGGTTGCCTACAATATGCAGAGTGTGAGGTGGAAACTAGCAACTACCATCTTAACCATATACTTCGAGGCTTCGCGCCGGCGGGAATCGTAAACTTTAATAATGGTGTGGGAACGCCTGAAATGCGTAAGCAGGTTACCCGCGACTTTGTAGATACAAAAACAGGCTCAAGCAATGCAGGAAAGGCTTTTATCATGTTCAACGAAGGATCTGAGAACGCCGCAACAATTGCATCTTACGACGTTCCAGACCCGCATAAGCAATACGAGTTCATAGGCTCAACATCAGAGAAAAAGATTCTGCTTTCTCATAACATTAGCAGCCCGCTTCTATTTGGTATTAGAGGTACCTCAGGAGGTCTTGGAAGCAATGCCAATGAAATACGCGAGAGCTACGGGATAATGCGCGAAATGACTTTAGAGCCAATTAGACAAGCCTTTATTCAGGGGCTTGAACCGTTGCTCTTAGAAATTGGAATTCCTCAAACACCGAAGTTTTCTGACCTCTCAATATTTGGAAGCTCAGATGATGCAGGAGAAGTAGATGCAAGTTACACGGGTATTCAAATCAGTTCAGCGCTTGAGATTATTTCAAAAATCCAAACTAAAGAACTTACACAAGAACAGGGTAAGCAATTGCTCATTTCTATGCTTCAAATTCCCGCAGAGGTTGCGGAGGGAATTGTACAAGGCGACCCAAACTTTGTGCCACCCGTTAAGTTAAGCAGCCAAGAGGAGGACGAACCAGAAGACTACTCAAAGAAGTGGATGAAATCGCTTGAAGAGAAAGGCGAAATGATGGGTGACGATTGGCAAGAGGTAAGTTCAACAGCCGTTGACAACCCAGAGGCTGAGGACGACGTTCTTTCAATTATGATGAACGACACCTCACCGCCTGACGGAAAGCCACAAGATGCCAGTGAAGGGGATAGCGGTCTGTTCAAGGTTCGCTACCGTTACGGGCCTCAAGAAACTAAACCAAACAGCCGTGACCTATGCGTGTTCCTAGTTGGGAAAAGCAAACAGGGAATGGTTTACAGAAAGGAAGACATTGATAGCTGGGAGGACTCATCGGTGAACGGCCAATTCGCACCCGAGGGTAAATCGAAATATTCGCTTTGGCTTTGGAAAGGCGGCGTGTATTGTGGTCATCGATGGTTTAGAGTAATCTATTTCCGAAAGCGAAACGCAGATGGGTCATTCAAAAAGAAGTCAACGAGTGCGGCAATGGACAACGACAAGAAAGTGAGCCAGCCACAAGCGAGAACGCAGGGACTACCCGAGAAGAAATTGAACGCTCCAGGATGGCCCGACGCGGGAACGGCTCCAATTGACCAACCAAACAGGGGATCACTAAAGAACAAGTAATGAAGACAGCACTTATCACACCTGAAAGCGTTTCTAAGTACACTCCTATACGTGGAGGAATGGATGTCGATGTTATCAACCCGAACATCGAAGTAGCTCAGGATTTGCGCTTGGCCTATGTCCTTGGCTATGCTCTTATGAATCGGCTTCAGAACCTAGTGAACGGTACAGTGCCAGACGAAGGAGACGGGAGGTATCAAACCCTTCTCGATAATTTCGTTGCGCCTTATCTTCGTTGGGCGGTTGCCTACACAATGCTGCCTGAAATCGCGGTGAGCCTTGGAAGTGGTGGGGCGCAGAACCCCGAATCGAATCAAGGTAACACGGTGTTCGAAGGTCAATTTGCCATTACAAAGCAGAACATTTTATCGAGTACAGGCGGCTATAAGAAGCTCCTAATTGATCACCTTTGCAATAAAGGAAACCTTTACACAGAATACCAAACAAATGAGCAAGGAAGACAAAGTAAAAGCGACAACGGTAAACCCTTCCACGGCATACAATTCTATTAAGGTCAAGCAAGAAGAAACGGAGAAGCTCAGGCTCTATTTAAAAGATCAGGGGCGCTATCATTCAGATTTGAAATAACCATAACTCTATCGAGTGACGGTTCCCAACAGCCGCTTAATGCCATTCGAAGAGAACGGCACGAAGCTTAGTGTTATATGGAAGTGAAATATTTCTCCCAATTACCAAATGAATGTTCTGTCCCAGTATCATCATTTACTATTAAACAATTAGCCATCGTTTGCTTGTACTCATTTCCTTTTGTAAATACCTTATCTTTTGTCCCTTTCATATAAAGGTTCTTAGTACACCTCCATATAACAAGGGGTATATTTAATTGCTTTTCATACTGCTCTACAATCTTTTTTGCCTCTAAATAATCTTTTACTTTTATCATAATTTTGTTTTTATTTGGTTCCGCAACTAATCATACCCAAACGTTAGCAACAATAAAAATTATTCCTCCCACCAGTAAAGCACCTTAAAGAAGCTCTTTATCATTTCAGGAACATCCCATTCATCACCTAACCAAGTGCTTTCCCCTTCACCATTGTTACAAGAAGGTGCATTGTTTTTTATTCTGTATTTACCAACAGAAGTTGGTTGTCTTTCGTTTGTGCTTACCCAAGCCATAATTTTAAAAGTTGCTAACAAAAGCTATAAATAAAAGCCTTGTTAAGGTTTGTGTGTGAATTGAACTTTGTGTTGAAGGCTTCAATTCATAGCCTAGTCATTGTACGCAATAAAAATTACTACTTAATCCTAACCCACGTAGGCCCGTCATTAATAATCATATTTTTAACCGTTTCATCCATTAGACTTATTGCCATTTCAACAGCTTCATTGAAAGTTTCAAATACTCCTAATTCTTGAAGTTCTTCTCCAAATGGATTTTCACCATAAAATTGAACTAATAATCTATTCATACCGTAATTTTAAAAGCGTACAACACTGTATATAGTTAATGCGCCAATGAAGGTCGGTGCTTAATTTAATCGTTTGTGGTAGGCGCACTAACCATATACCTACCGTTGAAATCAATTAACCAGCCCATTACTCAGTTTCTTCTTATCAAAGTACCATCCAACCGCCAGCCTCTTGGCTTCATCATCAACACGCCTCTCAACGTCCGTTTCCTTTCGCTTTAGGAACTCCCGAACGTCAACAGTGCCAACTGCAACCCCCTGATCTAAGTCTTGAGCAACTCTAATCTTTGCCTTTGCAATCAGTCGCTTGATCGTTTCGTCCTTCAACTCCATCACTCCGTACTTGAAGAACAGGTCGTAAGTCTGACAATACAACGTGCCGTCCTCATGGTATTGGCTGTACATTTCTGCTATGTATTCCTCTAAGTCTTTCGGCGTAAGCTTTCTTTTGCTTTGACCAGCGGGCAACAATAGCGGCTCTGGCTTGCTCACCTTAGCCAATTTAGGACGATAATCCTTTTTATAGACTCTGAGCCACGTTGAGACTGTTCGGCTTGAAATAGCCATTGAATCCCCTAATTCACCCTTAGCCCCGAGCTTTAGTATCTCTTCGATCTCGGACATCGAGTAGAAAGAATACTTTTCAATTAGCTCTTCAACCATGTCGGTCGCCACAAGCTCCAGAATATCGGTGTCTACTTTGTATTGACCAGCCCGCTTAAATGCTAGGTTGACCTGTTCGAAGACCCATGCGTTCCGCTGTGGGATTAGTTGGTTCTTGAAAAGATTTTGCTTCTCAATTGTTGATTGGTACGGTAGTGTGTTCATAACCACTCATGTTTTGGTTTAACTAAAAATGTTTGACCCGACTTCAGCGCGGCAATGCCATCAGTCACGGTTACTCTCTTGTCTTCTTTGCAGTCAAATTTAACTTTGTTTTTCATCCACGTCGCTAACCGGCGCTGAAGGCCGAACGATTTTTCTTTTTCAAACCTCATTTTTTTATCATTGGCGCCGTGCTCAGTCCAATATTCATAGAAGTCTTTTAAATCATTCGGATCGTACTTGTCAAAAAAGAGGGTGAGGGATTTTTCAAAATCCTTTTTTCTCTTCTCAATTACGTTTACAGTTACATTAGCATTAACGTTTACATTAACATTATCATTAACGGCTTCGACTTGCTTAGCAATTGGTGCCTTTTGCTTAGCACTTGCTTTACCCCCTTTTGATCCTGCAATTTTACGCTTGCCTCGTATAGCCTCCCACTTGTCTAAGTCCTCTTTAAGCAAGGGCTTCATGTGTCCAAATGCCATTTTAACCAATAGGTTTTCAGTCTCAGGATTCTCATCATTGACATAACTCAAGACGTGCTTTAGTAAAGCTCCCGCGTCTGCGTCGGGCATTTCTCGAATCATGTTTCTCCAGTCGGAATAGAATATGAATGTCTTTTTTTCTTGTGCCATATTTCAGGTAAAAAAAAATCCCACCTAGTTTCAGCTCTCGACAGCGTCCACTAGATGGGATAATAAGATTTGTGTGTGAGTGTCGAGCCTCATAAGATACGAATATACAATATTATTCGTAATTCTTGCTTTCAATGTTTCTTAAATTTAAACCATCTTTGAAAACAGCGTTGTGCTTTGCCAGCTCCATTAAGACCTTACCTCTGTCTAACTCGTACTTCATTGCTACATTCACCTGTTTAGCTAAATTAGCCTGTTCTCTTGCGGTGTTAATGTCAATTACGCCTTCATCTAATTTGTTCATTTGATTAAACAAAAAAGCAACCATTGATTTGTTGTTTACTGGTGTCATACTATTTGGTTTTTGTTTTTATTATTTATTTTTAAATGTATCCGATTGATGAGTTTATCCGTTAGATTATATTTACCTGATTTGAATTGATTTTCACTAATACATAAATAGTTACTTACATCTCGAACATATCTTTTTAAAGCAATATCACAATCTAATCCACTATCCTCTGCTTTTTTTAAAAGACCTTTGTAACCTAGGAGTAGCTCTTCTTTTGTTATCGTTCGTCTAACGCAAAGAGTGTTGCCTATAATCATTGCAACTGTTCCATCCATATTATCCTCAATATGGTATTTGTCATCTTTCCAGTCTGTATGCACATCTTTCCAATACTTTGATAAATCTCGCTCAACTTCATGAACTTCGTCTTGAGTCCACCCCCTGTATCCGTAAGTAGTATAATAATTACCTCTATACAATATAACATCTCTGTAACCCTGCTTATCAATTGTGCAACATTTATATTTAGCCACACAATTTTTTGTTTTTGTAAAAACATCACCATCAATATTAACTGTTTTAACCTCGTCATAAATCGCTTCACAGTCAAGAGTTGATTTGTAAATTGTGTTTGATGATTTTATAAGTTGTGCTTCAGTTGAATAAAGCCACCCCGTCACACCCCTTAAATCTTGTTGTATACATACTGTTTCCATTGTAAAAAAATACCCCCATCAGTAGCGGTTGCAGCGCGTACCAATGAGGGCTTTATGAGAATTTGTTTATCGACTGCAACGCGATGGGACAAGTATACATCTTTTATTTCAACAACGCACCTATCCCATACACTTTATTTAAAAGCTCAAACTTCGGCCTACTCATCTTCCTTCCCTCTCGGATGTGGAATGCCAGCATAGGCACGCGGGCCTGTTCAATGCCTAACTCCTTCGCAATCTCTGAAGCCTTTCGGCTCTCGAAGTCAGCGACAAAGAGAGCGCCGACAACCTGACGTTCGTTCTCTCTGAGCAGGGTTAGGAGCTCTTTGCTCTTTGTCTTGTTAAGTTGGTATGTTTTCGGCTTACCGTTGTCCAGTTCAAGGATGAAACGATCTTTGCCGCCTTCGATTATTATGTGCATCTATTTGATTTTAGACTCTAAAGATACAATAATAATGGTATATTTGCTGAACTAAAAGTTTTAGATAGGGGTTAACGTTTTGTGTATGGCAAGTTGCGGATTAATAATAAATAAACTTTAATATAATGATAGATTTAACAAATTACAGAGAAACCCAAGAGCCGATAAAAACAAGAACGATATTAACTTGCTATGTTAGGCTTGATAAAAAGACTATGCTAAACGCCTTACAAAGTGATGGTATTTGCATAAATGGTGAATATTTTAAAGTACCTGAACATACTTTATTAGAATGCTTAATTAATAGGCGTTATGGAGAAACAAGGCTCGAATTAGAAAAGATAGGTTAGCATTGTTTACAATGACTAGGCTAAGAGCCTGTACTTGTATGGCTTTATAGCCTTTGTTGTAGGTTTTAAGCCTACGGATTTGAAACAGTAAAACATAAATTATGGAAAATCAAAAAATATTAGTAGTTACGGCAATAGTAACCATCGGTATAGTAGCATCACTTTTACTGATTGCTCATTATTGGTATTGGGAAATACACAAGAAAAGGTAGTAGGCTAATTACCTACAATGACTAGGCTATGAATTGAAGCCTTCAACACAAAGTTCAATTCACACACAAACCTTAACAAGGCTTTTATTTATAGCTTTTGTTAGCAACTTTTAAAATTATGGCTTGGG
>Ga0207997_1001280_pt1 | contig 13034 bp, 30 predicted proteins | sample AntAceMetag02UKN_FD_184777 | JGI IMG/M metagenome (GOLD analysis project Ga0207997, IMG submission 184777) | Saline lake microbial communities from Ace Lake, Antarctica - Antarctic Ace Lake Metagenome 02UKN (SPAdes) (version 2) | ecosystem: Environmental > Aquatic > Non-marine Saline and...
ACTGCAATGTTTGTATGTTTTGGCTTCCTGCAAAATTTGATACTATTGCCGCTGGTATTTCAACCAGTATATTTCACAAAGTTAGATATCTTAAAGAAGAAGTCAAACACCTTCGTAATGCGCTTGAGGTAATAGAAAATGGACATGGTTTTATTGATAATGATCCTGTAGCGAGAACAGCACAAAATATTACTGCTGGTTATTTCCAGGGAATAGCTATATCCGCGCTCGGTAGAAGGAAAAAGGATTAAGACAATGAAAGCATATAGAATAAAATTTTGGATACAAGATACAACTGAGAGTGGTCATTTAGAAACAACCGGACTTATAAAGGAATCCGATATTGATAAATATGATTGGATGAAGGAATATTACGAAAGAGTTGAGATTTTAGATTGGGATGAGGATTATCATAATTTGCGGGAGAAAGGGAAAGTTAAATGAGTTATAAAGATACAATGACATTTAGTATTGATATAAGAACACCTATATTTAATGGAAAGTACTTACTAAGTTGTTTAGGAAAAGATAAAGCAGAGATCACAATTAATTGTAGTCCATGTAAAATGATTGAGGAAAATAAAAAGTTGCGTGAAGCATTAGAAGATATTCTTGAAAGAGCAAAATGTTATGATAATGGCGATGGACCTTTATATATTTATGATATAGAAGAAATGGCGAAAGAAGCATTAGAATTATCTGATAATAGAAAGGATAGGTGGAGTAAACTAGGTTATGAGGAACCATCTTTAGAAGAACGTAAAAGAAACGTTAGTCAAATTATTGATAAGATTAATCTTGATAGGACTAAATAATTCAAACCAGGAGAAAAAATAATGTCAGATAAGATCAAATGGATTGAAAATCTCGGTACTGGAAAATATAATAATTATAAAATAAGCCTTGACAATCAGGGTGAATATATGCTAGACTTTTATCTAGTGAGAGATGAAATGGTTATGAAAGGTAATTCTGGTCCTTTTCTTGATATTTCCGGCGGAAAAGAAATGGCCTTAAATATTGAGAATAGAATGGAAAATTTGATTTAAGGAGATATTATGTACGCGGACCATTGGAAAAAAGTAGCTTTGATTAATAAAGTAAGGGAAATGAAATGGCGGGAAATAAAAGAGGAAAATGTTAAACAAAGAAACAGAAAAATATATAATAAAAACACCAGAGAGGAAACTCCTGGCGGAGATGCTAAGAAATTGGCAACATCAAATTAAATTACATTTATCCAGACCTATAACTAAATGGAATTATTATGATATATATTTTAATATTCCATTAGATCTGGAATGGAGTATTAGAGATAATGATGATCCATTTCTTAGCCTAAAAGGATGTTGCATAGAGTTATCAACTGAGGATATAACCTTTGATTATCACGCAATATTCGATGAAATGAAAGGTAAATTAGCTAAATTAGCTATTTATAATAGAGTCGCAAAAGTATTATATAAGTATAACGTTAAAAAGTTGGCGGAGGAAAGAATGAAACTAACTGAAATGAAAGAAGAAATAAAGGAATTATTAGAATGACATTACCTATAATTAGAATGATAGAAGGACAATTATTTATTGAATATCCACCAACTAGAGGAATGTTTCCTATAGAAACAGATGTGTTTATTGATAGATTTTATGATTATGAGGAAGCTGTAAATAATGTTTATGAATATTGGCGGGAGAAACAAGAGGAGAAATGTAAGAATTGTAAACAATTTAAATATGAAGATTGTAAAGAGGTAATAAAATGGAGTACTGATACTAATAGTACACCTACAGATTATCATTGTATAAAATGGGAAGAAAATGAATAGAGATGTAAAAGAACTACACGAGTTTATAGATAACTTTAAGGAAATTGTAGACGAATGCATATTAGAAGAGTTAATGAAAAACCTTAATAATATTGAAGTATTACTGAGTAAACAATTTAATATGGAAAAGTATATGAAAGAAACCTATCCAGATCATTTATATGATGGTAATTCTTTATACGATAATTATTGTGAAGATGTGTCAGAATATAAGTAAAACAAATAATAATAAAACAAGTGATAACAAGTAATTGGAATGAAATAAGTAAAGTATTACCTGAAGAATATAAAGTAGTACTTTTACAATATGGCGATTGGCCCGCAAATAGTTCTATGCTATCTTGGAGAAATAATGGATATATGCCAGTAAATGATATTATTAACAAGGATGTATTAGGATATTATTATATATCAAATAGTGGTTTGAAAATGGTATCAGTACAGAATTTTTGTCCTTGTTTAGATTATATAGATAACTTTGTGTCATGGCGAGAAATAGTTTAGTAAACCTGCGGGAGAAAAAGGAAAAATAAATGAAAACTTGTATTATATTAAGAGGATTACCAGGAAGTGGCAAGACTACATTAGCTGAGTATATAGAAGATTTGTCTTATGGATATTTAGATATACACATATATACTACTGATGACTATTTTATTGCTCCTGATGGGAATTATAATTTTAATGCCTCTCTTTTAGGTGCCGCGCATAAATGGAATTATGAACGCTTCAAAAAGGCGGCGGAGAGCGAAAAAGAATTAATAATATTAGCTAATACAAATACTACAGAAAAAGAGTTCAAAAATTACATTGACAAAGCAGAAGAATTCGGCTATACTATTTTTAGTTTGGTAGTAGAAAATAGACACAGAGGAATTTCTACTCATAATGTCCCGGCGGAAACAGTCAATAAAATGAGAGGTAGATTTAAGGTTAAATTATGAAAGATAATTTTGAAATCAATATAGTAACACATTTTACTCCTTGTTATGCCGGAACAATGATACAAGTTAATTGGATTCATTATGACGAGGAAACGAAAACACAAAATGGTGGCGCATATAGAAATTGGGAAACTGATTATGGTGAAAGTTATTGTAAGATACATAGATTTTTAACGGCTAATAAGTTGACAATAGATGCCAAAAAAATGGCGGCGAAATGGGTAAAAGAGAATTATAAAACAAATAACATAGAATTTATATACGATGAATATACTTTTGATTATAAAAAGTTTGATTGGGATTATGAAAGAGAAAATAATGAGAACTATTGAATATATAAAGACTCATGGAATCGCGGGACTAGAGAAAAAAGGAATTAAAGTAAAAGAATATCCTAATTACTATATGTTAAACTATGATCAAATTAATAGTTCTAAGTTTGATCCTATTGTTCAAGAATGTAGAAGTTTAATTATTGATAAATCTTTTTCTATTCTCTCCCGCGCATTTGATAGATTTTATAATTTAGGGGAAAACCCTAATGAAATCAAAGCGTTTGACTATTGTTTAGAAAAATTGGATGGTTCGTTAATTAGTCTTCATTGGAATAAATATAAGAAACAATGGAATTTTTCTACAAGATCAATGTGCCACGCGGAAGGTGAGACATCTTTAGGTAATACATTTTATCAAGTAATTAAAAAAGCGTTAGATATGGATGATTATGAGATTCAAGTTAATTATAATCATTTTAATAAAGACTTTACGTATATTTATGAATTAGTTTCACCAGAAACCAGAATAGTAACGAGGTATGAAAACTATGAATTATATTTACTTGCAATTAGGGAAACTCAAACAGGAAGTTATTTACCAATTGATCAAGTTAGGGAATTTGCCGATTATAATGGAATTAGAACACCTAAGTTATATCGCTTTGATTCTATTGAATCCGTAATTAAAGCCGCCAAAGAATTACCTGCTTTAGATGAAGGTTATGTTTGTTGTAAAGAATTGCCGGGAGGAATAGTAAACAGAATTAAAATTAAAAATCCTTCTTATGTAGCAATAGCTCATCTAAGAGATAATGGATTATCAATTCGTAGAATTATTGATTTAGTATTAGAGAACGATCAAGAAGAATATTTAACATATTTTCCAGAAGATAGGGAATTATTTAATCCTTATATTAAAGCTATGGAAAATATGTTTATTAAAATTGCAGAAACACATCTTAAGGTAAAAGATATTGTAGATAACAAAGATTTTGCTTTAGTTACTAAAGATATTAGTTATAAACACTTTCTATTTAGTTTGCGGCGGAACAAAGAAAAGCCTAAAGAATTCTTCACAAAATTAAATATAAAGAGTAAGCTAGAACAACTAAAACCATTTATGGATAATAAAAAGCCAACGCAATTAGAACTATTAGAAGATCTGCATAATAAGAAAGGTAGATTTTATGAGTGGAATTCTAAACCGTGTATAAAAAAGTTCTTTTATAATGGAAACAATTATTTAGATAAATTGGAACGTATTCCGCAAAGTCCAAAATGGCATCCAGAGGGAAATGTATTTAATCATACGCTATTATCTGTAAAAAAGTATTATGAGTTAAGACAACACCCTGATTTTATTATGTTTTTAGCGGTGCTGTATCATGACATCGGTAAAATAACAAAAACGCAAATTGCTACTCCAGAATCTATGTATAATTTAAATGAAATAAGTACGTATGATGGTTCATTTAATATCTATGCTTTTAAGATTACTTCTTATGGACATGATATTGAATCTGGTAAGATTATCAGAACTTTTTCTTTTTTGCCCGACGATATTAGGGAAAAAGTAGCCGTTCTAGCCGAAAATCATATGGCTCCTACATTATTCTATAATAAGGCCAAGCGAAAAGGGTTCAATAAGTTGGCTACTAAATTATCCAATGTAGATTTATCATTAAAAGACTTGCATTTTCTGTCAACGTGTGATATTTTAGGTCGAGGAAATGGGGAAAATGAAAACGGCGGAGAAAGAGTGGAAAAATTAGATTGGTTTAAAGAAAAATCTATTGAATATGGAGTATTTGGATAATGGAATTTATAAAACATATATTGATACCAACAATAATTGTTATCAATATATTCACTTTCTTTTTATACTATAAACAAAAAGAGATGATCGTCGAAGATTTTGAACCAATATTAACAATGGAGCAAAAGCAGCAATTATGTGATAAGCGTCAGTATTATTGTAGTTGGTTGGGATTCAAAACACGTTATATTCTTAATAAGGAAAACAATGACTAATTTAGAAAAAGAAATAAGAAATCAATATGGAGAATTTTATAACAAATATGATCCTTACGACGATCACGTAGAAAAAAGTATTGATGCATTATTAGATTTAATTATTGCGCGGGAAGAAAAAATAAGAAAACTTATGGAAGATAATAAGGAGAACAAATAATGGCTAATAGAATGAAATTAGAAAAAACAAATGAATTATTAGAATGTCTTAGTGAAGAATCATTTGATTGGAATAATGAATATAAAGGTAAATTTGAATATATTGAAAATAGTGAATGGATAGATGAAGGAAAATATTCGACTAGACATCATATTATTAAAGATCTTGAACATAATAAATTTTATATAACAGAGGAAGCTATAACTGGTTCATATTATACAGAATATGTTAACGATTGGGAATATACAAAACAGCTTGAATTCAAGGAAGTGGAATGTGTCGAAGTAGTTAAAACCGAATGGATTGCAGTTAAAGAGGATAAATAATGTTAAAAATTTATGGTGCAAGTGATGATTTAATTGAAATTGAAGGAGATTGTCACGAGGAATTTAATCATTATTCGGATGATAATCCACTCTATTTAGCATGTTCCGATGGAACATTAGTAAGAATTAATTATGACGGCTTATGGAATATTAAGATTATTAATTGTCCAGGAGAATATAATTTAAATCAGGCTACAGATGAGGATAATGACTATTCGGATATCTTAACACTACATAATGACATTAAATGGATTGTTGGCGGAGATCAAATTTGCCAGAGGAAAAAGAATGAAAGTTAAAGAATTAATCAAGTATCTAAAAGAACTAGACCAAGAATTAGAAGTATATCTAAGTATAGATGATGAAGGAAATGGATTTTATCCTCTTTCTTCTCCGCCCGGCATTTATTATGGCGAGGTTAATGGTGAGGTTAATGGTTGTTTTTATATTGACGAGATTATGGACACGGACGAAATTATTGATGAGTTTGGTTATGCTACGCGAAGTCTACATGAACCTCCATATTCGGCGGAGGAAGAAGAGGAAGCAATAGAAATAAGTGCTAATGATGAGGGATTTATTAAAATAGTAGTAATATAAAAGGAGATAAAATAATGTATAATTTTTCATATTGGGATCAATATTTGATTTGTCCAACTTATACAATTACAACAAACATGTCAATTACAAGATGTTGGGAAGTTATTGTTTATTATAATGATAATAGTTTAAAGAAAGCTTCTTTTATTGTCTCCGCCGATAATGAATCACAGGCAAATGTGATTGTTTCTAGTGAATTTAAAGATCTTAGTGTTATTGACAATATCATTGTTAAAGAGATAACCGAGAATAAAATTATTAAACGCGAGAATAAGGATAAATAATGCTTAAAATTTATGGTGCAGGTGATGATCTAATCGAAATTGAAGGTCATATTCGCGGCGAAATAGCGCGGCGAAAAAAGAAGGTAAATAATGAATCCAACTAATCCATATCGAATTGTTGCCGAAAGAAATAATGAAGTAGTTATGTTCCATGTTTACTTATATCATAAATCTGGTTACAAACATATTAGTAGAAAAGGTCCGGCAGTTTGTAAAGATCCTTTATCTATTAAGCGATATACAGTTAATTTAGCTATTACGTTTAAAGCTGGATTAAGTATTCCTTATAAAGTAGTAGATGTAGAATCTTTTTCCTCCCGCCGCGATGATGATTATGATAGTTTAGTTTAATATTTAGCGAGGTTATATTGTTGATATATCGTTGTGATATTTGCGGGAAAGAAACAAGGGAAACTAATCCTAAATTAAGTGATTTCATGTATGAATATGATAACAAGAATAGACATATATGTAATCTATGTGCGGATAAAGTATATAGTTTCCTAACATTAGAATCAGAAGATGTTGAAGACATTATAAAAGAGAAAATATGCAACTTTCTAAAATAAGAGAAATAGGAATAGGAGATAGATATAAGGATGCTAAATTATCTGATATTCCAGATGATTATAGACAGATATTTATTAAATACATTAAGGAAATCAAAGAAGTAAAGAAGAAGGGTTATGGAATATATATTTATGGTGATAATGGATTAGGTAAATCTCATGCTTTAGCAGCAATGATAAAAGCATGTGTTGAGATTAATATAAATTCAAGGATTGTAACTATCCAGGATTTAAAGGAAATATTCGCGGGGAACAAAGAAACAGCAAAAAGATTAGGAACATTAGAAACATTAAGAAATATAAAGATATTAGGTATAGAAGAAATAGGTAAAGATCCAGCTAAAACAACATTCTTTGAATATGCTTTTGAGAACTTTATTCGCTATAGAAGTAGATTATTATTACCAACAATTTATGCTTCTAATCTTAATCCAGCACAATTTCTTGATTTCTGCGGCAAATCAAGTTATAATATAATGGCGGAATCTTGTTATAAGTTGGAATTTAAGGGTAATAATTTCCGGCGGGAAAAAGCGAAGGAAATAAAAGAATATTTTGAATAAGGATATTATATGAAAAGAGGAAACATTAATCCAGAAGGAATGTTTTGTTATATTGATTTGTTATCATGTTTTAAAGTAAAGGACAGTTTTGTAACAAAACTATCTAATAAACTATCCTTTATTAAACCTAGTTTAATTGTTGAACCTAGTTTTATTCGATGGTTAGGTAATCAGAATAATTGGTCAACATTCTTCTTTTATTTGGGCGGGGAAAAAGAATACAAGAGATTAAAAAAATTAATAAAAAAACAAACAAGTAGAGTAATAGATTATAAAGAAGATTATAATATAAAAAGATTCAATACATATAATGAACTAGATCAACATCTAAAGACATATAACTGCGAAGTTATATTAAGTTATAATAGTAGCTACATGACATTTAAAGACACATATGAACCTTTTTGGAATAAGAATCCTGATTCTGTTGCGCTTATTAACTCACGATATTGATTTTAGGAGAATAAATGAAAGTATTAAGTCTATTTGATGGAATGAGTTGTGGTAGATTAGCATTAGAACGGGCTGGAATTAAAGTAGATAAGTATTATACAAGTGAAATTGATAAATATGCTTCTGCTGTAGCAAGATATAATTGGCCCAATAGTATTGAATTAGGTGATATTAATGAATGGGAAAATTGGGATATTGATAAACCAGATATTATTATTGGAGGATCACCTTGCCAAGGGTTTTCAACTGCTGGTAAAGGTTTAAATTTTGATGATCCTAGAAGTAAACTATTTTTTTCCTTTGTTGATATTATTAACTTTTATAAGCCAAAATATTTCTTATTAGAAAATGTTAAGATGAAGAAAGAATGGAAGGATTTTATTAGTGGTTTAATGGGAGAAGTGCCTATTGAAATTAATTCCTCGTTGGTTTCTGCACAAAATCGTAGAAGATTATATTGGAGTAATATACCTAATATAACAATTCCAGAAGATAAAGGGATAGAATTAAGAGATATCTTAGATGAAGAATATGATTTTATATATCAATTACCACATGGATATATAAGAGAATGCATAAAATATATAAATAAATATCCATCTTTATGTGCGCAATCACCAGCAAGTAAATATAAACTAGGAATTGATAGTAACTATGATAAAGGATCTAATTTAAAGTCATATTCTAATGGTAGGAGGCAACTTATAATAGACTACTTAAAGAAGTCTAAGATGGAAGGATCTATATCATATAGAATTTTAAAACTGAAAGAATGTGAACGACTGCAAACATTATCAGATAATTATACACAATACGGGCTATATAAGGATCAAATAAAGAAAGTTTCCAATTCTCAGAGATATAAAATGATTGGTAATGGTTGGACAGTTGATGTTATCACACATATTCTAAGGGGTTTAAATGGATAGAGAACGCGCACTTATTACTCAAGTATTACGAAATAATCTAGCACGAGAAGTTATTGATCGCAAAATTACATTAGATTTATTTTCGGATAATAATAATAATAAACCAGTTATGGAATTTATTATTGATTTTTATACGAGTTATAATACAACACCTAATCAAGCTATTATTGATGAGAAATTTCCTAATTATGAGCTTGAAACAGCGGAAGTAACTTTTGATTGGTTATGCGATCAATTAAGAGAACGTGATTTATTCAATAAAATTAATGAAAGTATGATTAAGGTTTCTAATCATCAAGAGAATAAAGAAACATTTGAATCTATTAAAGAAATTAGAGAATTAAATTCTAATTTAATATTATCAGAATCGGCGGGAGTAGATAAGAATTGGTCGGAAGATTCAGAAGAAAGATATGATAAGTATCTAAAGATTAAAGAGAAAGAAGGATTATTAGGAATTCCTACTCCTTTTCCCGGCTTAACTCATTCAACAGGTGGATTCGGTCCAGGACAATTCTGGCATTTATCAGCTAGAATGGGAAAAGGTAAATCATGGATTTTATTATGGTTCGCATACAATATTTACAAACTTGGTTATAAAGTATTATTCTTTAGACAAGAAATGACTCATGATGAATGTGCTGAACGATTAGATGCAATGAACGCTGAAATTCCATTTGGTAAATTACGATTTGGTGAATTGACCGATTCGCAAGAAAATAGATATTTGGCAAGTCTGAAAGATATATCTAATAATGGAGCATTATGGCTAACAGAGGAAAATTCTGCCGGAGTATTAGGAATAGAAGCAAAAATAGATAAGCATTCACCAGATATTGTTTTTATCGATGGATTACATCTAATTTCCGATGGAAACTATTATAATAATGAGCAGAAAAGATTAGAGGACTTATCAAGAAAAATTAAAATGGGTGCTAAAAAGCATAATGTTCCTATTATTGGTTCTGGTCATTTAAATAGAGAAGCTGGCGATAATGATGCCAATGATAGAAATATTAGAGGAACAGATGCTTTAGGGCAAGATGCAGATGTAATTTTAATGATGTTCCAAAATGAGGAACAAAAGGACGACAATGAATTAAATATTAAAATGAAAAAATTGCGGGAAGGAAGAACAAGTGAATTATGGGAAGGAACTATCCAAGAAGATTTTAGCAAAACGTCATTTACAGAGATAACAGATAGTAATAATGATAATAATGTTCAAAGTAGTTTTGAAGGTTTAAATGATTCCGATATAGATACATTAGGACAAGACATATTATTATAATGGTGAAACATGATATGTGAAAAATGCGGCGGAGAATGTAAGGAATTTACAACTATAACAGAAGACTTCAAGCAAGTAATTGTTTACCTTTGCATGGAATGTTATTATGAGAAAACAGAAATTAATACAGATTGCAAACTCTTTAAAGCTTAGATATAGCGAACGAGAAGAAAGTATGTCTATTTCGTGTCCTTTAGCTTATTGGACACACGATAAAAAAGTAGATAGAAAACCTTCTATGGCTATTTATGATATTAACAAACGAGGTCCATCACACGCACATTGTTTCACTTGTGGATTTCATGGATCAATAACAAGTTTATTAACTAGATACAATAAACTTAGTTCATATAATATTGATGATTTAATTAAACTTGCTAGAGAAGAAGAGTATAAAGCGGTTGATTTTAGTGAGTTTGATTTTGATTCCTTTTCCGCCGGGCCGGAAAAAAAGAAAAAAGAAGATAATTTCAGTATAAATACAATAAACAACTGGAGAGATAATAAACATAATTATCTTACAGAAAGAAACCTAACAGATAATACGATTAAATCATGGAAATTAGGTTATGATAGTTATAAGGAAATGGTTACAGTTCCAGTATTTAGTTATAAAAATGTATTAGTTGGTGCTATTGGTAGAAGTGTTCAGGGAAAGCGATATCATAATTATTGGGGATTTAATAAGAGTAGTTACCTATTGGGTGAAAATTTGATTACATCTGATAATATTATTATTACCGAAGGAACTTTTGATGCGCCAAAATTATGGCAGCTACTTTTTTCAAAGAATTTACTTGACAAATACTCAGTTTTGAGTACAATGGGAAGTAAGGTTAGTGATGAGCAGTTACGAAGAGTTGTTAGGTTTGGAGAGAAAGTGATAATAGCTTTGGATAATGATTTGGCGGGAAGAAAAGGGCTTCAAAAATCAATGTGGGCATTAAAAGGGCAATTACCTATATCTACGATTAAATTTCCATTAGGGAGCAAGTGTAATGATATTGATGACTTAGTTGATAATAATCCAGAACAACTAATAAGTTTGTTAGATAAACCAACATTTTTATTCTAAAAAAGGAGAATTAATGAGTAAAAAAGAAAGAATCTTGCCTGTTGGATTAGATCGATTTAAAGAACTAACCTTAGATGAAGTGCGGAGGATTAAAGAGAAGTTTAATATTGTTGGTGAAGAATTCCATTTCAGTGATTTCTATATTACAGTTGAAGATGATAAGGGTTATTTAAGGGCGGGCGAAGAAAAGATGAATCAACTATTAAAAGATTTTAAAGATGAAGGTCTAATTGATAACTAAGATAATAGCATTTACATTAGCATTCCCATTCTTAACAATTGGATCATTATTATTTATTATAGCAATGTGTATCCTGGCTATTGGAGCAAATATTAATAATTTAGCATATACAGAAAAGGAAATTAAAAAAGGTAAAGACAAATTTAAGGAAATGACCGATGAATGGTTTAATAACAAAGGAGATAATTAAATGGGGTTATGGGAACAAGTTGAAGAATTTAAGAAGGAATCAGATGTCATTGAGGAAATCCGAAAAGAATCACAAGCCGATAACAAGGCACGATTTGAGGATGATAATGGTGAAAAGATTTATATGCCTTGGCGATTCTTTCTAAAGAATAAAACTGGTACTAAATTGACTGTTTTACCCTTTGAGCCAAAGGTATTTTTTGAACGTAAAGTGCCAAAAGCTGCTTCTGGTCGTGATCGTCATAATTATGAAACTGTACCAGATCCAAAGACTAGTAATGATGATCCTTTTACTAAATGCCCAACTGTTAATGGTTTAGAAGTTGAGCAACCACGACGAACTTATATGATGTTTGTTATTGATCATGCAGAGACAACCAGCGGAGATAAAACGTATAAAGATCAATTACGCCTTCTTCCTGTAAAGGACAACAAGGACCGCACATTAGGTAAGATTGCGTACTTTAGTCGAATTATTAAGGATATGGAATTAGAGAATCTTGATTGTACTGTTTTTACGGCTAATCGATCATCGATGCAATCCGCGTTGACAATTGGCGATGAATGGCAATATATTAAAAAGGTAACTCCAGAAGATTTAGAAGAAGCTTATCCTGAACAAATGGCAGAAGCACGTCGCGCTTATGCTAAGATGGATACTTGGTTTTCTTTTAAAGGACGTGATCGATTAATTCATGAATATAATCTTGAAACACAATCATCATCTCCACCAACGAATGATCCAAAACCTGATGTTGATAAAGTCGCGGACGAAGTAGAAGAAGACGAAATTCCCTTTTAATAAATAAGGTAATAATGAACATCCACAAGTCAGTTAAAGAATTAGGTTATACAGATAACGATATTGATATTGTTAAAACAACTAAAGATGGAATCTATCATAAGGTTGAATATTACAAGCTGCCTTGTGGATGTTATTTTACCATTAGTATTCCTATTATGGAAATTCAAAAAGGTGTAATAGGTTATCATGCTTGTGATAAACATAAGCAATACGAACCAAACATGGAAAAGTAATGTTCACAAAAATAATTGATGTAATTCTATCATTAATCGATTTAGGTGCGGAACTCAGTAAAAGACTTCCTAAAAAGATTAAGTTAAATAGAACTAAAAATGTAAAAGAACACAAGAACCTATCAGATATTTATAAAAATGAAGGAGATAAGTAAATGCGCGGACAACCAGAAGAATTCTTTATCGATAATCATAAAGACCTTAACATTAAATTATCAGAACGCTCTGAGGATTTATGTA
>Ga0207997_1001281_pt1 | contig 13021 bp, 17 predicted proteins | sample AntAceMetag02UKN_FD_184777 | JGI IMG/M metagenome (GOLD analysis project Ga0207997, IMG submission 184777) | Saline lake microbial communities from Ace Lake, Antarctica - Antarctic Ace Lake Metagenome 02UKN (SPAdes) (version 2) | ecosystem: Environmental > Aquatic > Non-marine Saline and...
TAGAGAAAAGGTTGCTGCGTCTATATCACTTGTCCATGGTGTTTGATCTGCTCCTCCACCACCACTTGGAGTAGTAGTAGCAATAACTTGTCCAGTAGTATCAACTGCTAGAAATGCTCCTGCTGGAGTAGCAAGTCCTGTTATATATTGTCCTGTTGTAGTTGCGTTTGTAACACTTAAAGTTCCACCTGTAATTAAACCTGTAGTTGTGATTGCAGAAGCTCCTGTATTTATAGTACCGAAGTTAGAAGTAATAGAACCTGCATCTAAAGCTCCAACGGTTAAGATATTAGCTGAACCTGCCCAAGTTGAGATAGCTGTATTTTCTACTGCATCTAATTTAAGAGTTATCTTTAAATCTGCTGTTGATGTTGCTGCAAGTTCTCCATTAGCAGAAGCATAAAGTAAATTACTAATACCAACCGCGCCACCTGCTATATTATTACCATCAAAAGTTCCAGTCCATGCACCTGTCTTTGTGATATATGCATCTGCAATAATATCGCTGGCCCAGCCACCCTGTACTACATTTCCAGAAGTATCAACTGCAAATCCATTAGTTGCATCATTAACTGATAAAATCCAATTAGGTGTTGTTGTTCCAATACCTATTTTACCTCCAGTAGTAATAACAAATGATGCTGAGGAAGTAGCTACACCCTGGGGAGTAATTGCAAATGTACTAGTAGTTGGGAATGTTTCTAATGTTGTAGTTCCAGAATCTCCTTCAATATAGAATGGAGAAGCAGCAATTGTACCAGCTTTTAATGATGAAACAGTTAGTGTACCTACAAATGTAGTTGCGTCCACTGTGTCAAAATAACCAGCATTTATACGATCACCTGTAGCACCAATATCTGTTGGGCCATTCAAGAGAACATATGTACCATCGGAAGATTGTTCCCAATCAAGTGGAATAATTATTGCCCTAACCTTCACTGAATATGCAACCATTGCAAAGAAGATTATTGCTATTCCTAAAAATATTTTAATTTTGTTCATATTGTTTAGTATATTTAATTAATAATTACCCAGAGCTTTTCATAGTAAGAGTTATAACTCCGACAGTAAAATTTTGTGTTCGCACTTGAACATTTCTTGCTACATCAATATTTACTTGAAAGAAATCATTAATATCTGTACCTGTAAGAGGGATTCCTGTATCACCTTGCTCAGAGGAAATATCTTCTGTATCAATTAATGCTTGTGGGTAATATCTATTTGTTGCACTTACTGCTGCTGCAAAATTTGGTAATGTTTCTGATGTAGATATTTTTGCATAGACTGTTGCTTCTGTTGAAGCAGATGTGTTCAAACCAAAACCAGTCCACCTGAAATCATTAACAAGGATTCCGTCTGTGAATACTTCTCTTATATATGTATGTGTACCTGTGCCTGCATCTGTAATATCTACTGCTGTACCATTTTTTGTTGCTGATACTTTAAATGTATTTGTTGTAGCACTTATAACATAATAATATGTGTTTATTGCCAAACCTGCTGGTAAGTCTCCAGCAGTAGTGGTTACTGTTAAAACATCTTCATCTGAAAGACCATGTGCGGCTTTTGTAATAATATCACTCGTTGCTGCTGTAAATTCTGCTGTATTTGCTGCTTGAGATAATACTAGAACTTTCTCTGGTAAAACTCTTCTTGATTGTGTCATATATTTATAACTTTTTACTTATAACGTGTAACTTTTAACTCTATAAGGGGGAACTGAGAACAGCTCCACCCCTAAGAAATAACTACTTATTCATCGTATGGAATAACAAAGATATCAATATCTGTGTCAGTCCTTCTCACCATGTCAATTTTAGCTACGCCACCTGAACTCAAGACAATAGAGTCCCTTGTTGTAGAAGCATAATGCTCATTCATTCCTGAACCACCAACTATGATCAAATCACCAGCTGTTGATGTTGCGTGTTCAACCCACTTTGTCATCATGTCGCCTGCTGTAGGAATTAATGCAGACATTGTTGAAGTTGCTGGAAGTGTCAATGTTATACCAAGCACATTTGCAGTGAAAGCAACAAAATTCTCTGTATCAATATCAGTTACTAATAATGTTGCTGTTGTGTCATCGGTAGAAGTAGCTGTTACACCACCACCTTGATAAAAGGTTGAAACACCTGTTGCACCATTTGCTGTTAGGGCTCCATTAGCTGTTAGGGCTCCATTGGTTGTTATTGCACCTGTAAATGTTGTAGCACCTGTAACTGTCAGCGTTGTGCCAACAGTTAGATCCTCTACAACTTCAAGACTTGTAATGTGAGATGCACTTCCAAAAGCTCCTTCAGCAGAAGCACTATCTCCTGATGAGTAAAAACTTTGTATAATTACACTCTCCATTACAGTATCAGCAACTCCACCGAATCCTTGTGCATAACCAAATACCCCAATAGAAGCAACTATTACAGTTGCAAACATTGGCAATAGCCATTTCGCGTTAAATTTCTTTATATTCATAATTGCGTTTTGGTTAATGATTATGTAAGACCTGTTGAACCAAATAATCCTTCGTAACTTATAGCTCCATACACTTCTCTGAACTCTGCTTTGTATTTGTATGTGAAGTTATCAGAATATTTATAGTCTACTAGATCAGTTACAATTGCTTGGCGTTCCCATCTCTTAACTGTGTGATCTCCTGATAGTAAGAAGTAAGCTGTATCTGAACCACCATTTGTAGCACCAATCCAGTTCGATTGTTTTAGATAAATGCTATATTTATCAGAATAAATATTCATGTCATTATCTGTAGTTCCTTGTTGCAACTTTGATTCTAAAATTTCTGTTGCAAGTTTGAATAGTTTGTTCGGAACAAATAAACAAGATGCTTCGTATCCAACATTATCACCTCTTTGATCAACTTGCTCAACAAGACCATTGATCATTGTATTCAATGAAGTTTCAGTTAATGCTGCTGTTTCAAGATTATTAACTGTATCTCCATTAAGATTTGTGTGAGAAGCAGAACACAATGCTGTTCCTTCATTAGTAAGTGTAGTTGTGAAAGCACCTCTATAAGTTCCAAATCCTTCTTTCCTACGAGTTAATCTACCTTTCATACCCATCTTTGATACTGCTTCGTTGACAGTTCCATACTGCTCGTCATCAAAGTAGTGCTTTGAGATTGGTAAACTCTGCGCAAACGCAACAACTGTATGTGTTTTCTTGTTTCCTGCTCTAATTGTTGTTTCTTCTAAATCTCCTTTTTCTTTACGTTCTGCCCATAGTCCGCCATCTTCCATCTGTTCTGTGATAATACCACTTCTATCTGTATTATCTTGTTTGAATATTAAATCGTCTGTAACCCTAGCCATATTTGGCATTGGTTCCTCATTGAACTTACTGAAGAAAACTTCATCAAGTCCAGAGAGTACCATATCAGGTGCAAGACCTTTATCTAATCCCGGCATAATTTTTATTAATTAATTTTTAAGCGTCTCTTGTTTGTCCTACTGTTCCACTAGCATAACCAACTTTTTGTTGAACAACGAAGTCTAGTGTTCCTTTATCTATATCTCCACCAATAATCTTCATACTTAGTGTATTAGGATCTGTTGCTTGGTTCTCATCTACTGTTTGCTTTAAAGATGAAACATCTAATGCTACACAGTTCTGTTTGTAAAGTAACAACTTTGCTTCTGTATTTATATTCGTTGCTGTAGTTGCTCTTCCTCTGATAACAGTTTTAGAAAATACTGGAAGTGTAACTTCAACAGTACCATCATCTGTTGCATCTTCTGTACTTTCTGTTTGTGCAAATCCAATAAATTCGTCAGTTCCGATAACAGGCTTGCCATCAGTAACAGGAACAACATAGTTACCAGATTGCATCAATGCTTCTCCTGGTTTGATAGTAACCGTCAAACCTGAGTTAGTGCGATCTTGAACATCAAATGTTTCTGTGATTGCACCTTTTGATTCAATGATCTGAAAATCATTTATACTCATATTTATTCACTGTTAATTATTAATCGCGAGTCTGTCCTACTGTTCCACTTGCATAACCAGCTGATTGCTGTATTACGAAGTCAATTGTTCCTTTTGCAATATCTCCACCTATAATCTTTAAGCCATGTACATTTGGATCATCACCTTCATTTTCATCTACTGTATATGTCAAAGATGTGTCATTAAATGTTACACAGTCTTGCTTGACAGCAAGTAATTTTGCTGCTGTGTCAATATTAGCTGGAGTTGTTGCTGCACAACGTAAAACTGTTTTACCTGCAACTGGAATGAATACTTCTACGGTACCATCAGCTGCAGATGTTTCTGTGCTTTCTGATTGTGCTATGCCAATAAATTCATCAGTTCCAATGACTGGTTTACCAGTTGTAATTGGAATTACGTAATTACCATCTTGCATTAAAGGTTCACCTGGCTTGATTGTAACTGTCAAAGTAGAACTTGTGCGATCTTCTACATCAAAAGTTTGGGTTCTGCCACCCTTTTCTTTGATTATTTTTACGTCATTAAGTGCCATAATTGTTATTGATTTAATTGTTAACCAGCGCTCTTGTTTTTAGCGCTATCTATGATCCCATAACCATCGTGCTTTATTTTCATTGAGTCATAGTATCTCTTTACTTCTGGGCTAAGTGGTGTTCTCTCTTCACCACTTTTACTATTTTCTGTCCCAGCACCACCTGCTCCACCTGCATTATCAATTTTCTCTTTTTCAATTAGTGCATTGGCTGTGGCTTTATCTACTTTTGCTTTCATGAATTGATCAGGAAATGATTGCTCTGCTGCTTGATTTAAGCGCGAGAGCAAACTGCCTTTGTTGATAGATGAACCTGGATCAAACTTTTCCGTAATTTGAGAAAATATAGTTTCATCATCTGCCCAAGCATTATTCTTTTTGAAGTCTGCATATGCTTCTTTAAGATTTTCTTGGTATGTGTCTTTATTATTTTCTTGAAATACTTCGTTAGCTACACGTCGCATTTCAACTGGATCTAGTTTAGTTTCCTCTTCATTATTTTTATTTTGAGATTCTTGGCCCTTAGCTAATTTTGCTAAACGCTGTTTCTCAATCATACCATCAAAGTCAGTAGCTTTTTTTGTAAGCTTTGCATGTTCCTCTTTTGTAAGAACTACCTGATCTTCTTCTTTTGAATCTTCGTTATTTTGAGAGGTGTCTTCCTCTTGATTCTCAGTTGTTTTTTCTTCTCCTGAAGCTTGGGAGTTAGAGGTTTTCTCCTCTTTTTTTTGTGCTTCTATTTCTTCTGGTGTCATATAGGTTGAATCTTTTTTATAGCGCGAAGGATTCTTTCCGCCTACTTATAATAATAACTTAAAGCGCAAGGCATTTTGAATTGCGCTTTTACGTCTTTAATCTCATTTGTTAAAATGCTATTAATAATCGCCTTGTACTTTAAGTCATTATTTTTTTCTTACACTTAATTTAATTTGTAATCCTTTCTCTCCTTTTGTTCTACCTTTAATAGATCGAGGAAAAGAAGCTTTTGCTTTTGTAACTTTAAGCTTAGGATATTTTCTTCTTCCACTTGTAACTGTTAAAATTCTACGTCTTTTTTTCTTAGGCATATTATTTTTTCTTAATTGTTATTGCTTTTCTTCTTGTTTGGGATTTACTTTGAGTTGGTTGAGATTTCTTTTTCTTCTTGGGAGCTGGTGGCTCTGGAAGAATCTCTGGAGAGGTTCTTGCTTTGCCCATTTCTTTTTTTGTTGGAGCGTATACTGACATATGTTTAATTTAATTAATTACTAATTTATTTTTAATCCATTTATTAATACATTCTTGATTGTCCTTACTTTCTTTCATTATTGCGCGCGCTGTTTGGTGTTGTAACAATAATGCTTTAATTGCAAGTGCGCTTCCTTTAATTACTAATCGTTCTTCTTCACTTTCTGCTTCGAAGTATAAAACTGTATAACCAGTAAGAACAGATTTTAACATTTCACGAATCTCTTGTGGATCCTTTAATAGATAAGCAAAAAATTCTTGTTCAGGAATTAACTTTTTTATTTCTCTATTGCGACCAATATACCACTTGAGTAAAAGTTTTATTAGGATTTTTTTCATAATTATCTATTTAAGACATATAGTATGTCTGTTCGTATTTGTAGTTTGAATGGATGTTATTTGTCAATCTCCGAAGAAATCATCACTAGCGTCTTCCGATAGCTAGCATCCTTCAAACTGTAAGATACGGTATATCTTAATTAGGTAGTTTTAAAATGGTCCATTTGTATCTGATTCCATAGTTATTTTAGTTTATTCTTTGCTCGTTTTAATACTTTTGCTAAACTTTTAAGTCCATTTCTAGTTAGATATGTTTCTAACTTCATTCTTGGGTTGGCATTCATTTTAACTTTATATTCTCTTTCAATATCTTTAATTAGCATATATTTTTTTCCATTTTATCCATTTCTTTATTCCAATCATCTGCTATATCTTTTAATATTGCTGAAATATCACGCATATCAACTTCTTGACTTATATAACCACTAATCAATAAATTGATAGCATTTCTAAATACTGCTTCATCTAAAATATCTTTTGATAGATTTTTCATATTTTTAATTTGCTTATATAATTTAAAGTTCTAGGAATATCATTTTTTGCTAAATATCTAGGATTATGTTTTTTTAAACTTTGTAAACGTGTAATAACCATTCTTAGAAAAAACCAATCTACCTCTATTTCAGGATTTTCATCATCAAAATGAACTATTTGTCCAAGTGGTAATCCAGTTCCACCTTCTATTATTTCTTTTTCTTCCATACTAGGTACTGTTAGTTATAAGTAAAATAAACCATTCATCTAGCATAATTTAGTTCTAATTGCTTTAAAAACTACCGTCTTACCGTCTTTTGTTTTAATCTTTAACTTAATAGGTATTTTTTTGGTTTTTACTTGCTTTATCATATATTCTTTCTTCTACTCTTAACTCTTGGGATTCTCTGTTAATCTCTTGTTTTACAGGATATACATTTAGGCATATTAATGTCCGCATTGCATTGATGGAGGTGGTTCGCATTTAATATTATCAACTTTATCCATAGTTTCACCCTGTAATTCAATCAATTTATTTGCTTTTTCTTTCCAATGTTTACCATCCCAATAATCTTGTTCATGTATTCCAAATTCTTTTATTTTACTTAATCTCTCTGCTAGTGCGCAAAAATCTTCATCTACTAGAATCCCATTATCATAAGGTACACATTCAGTTATTTCAACAACTGTAACAGGATTATCTTTGTCATATTTTCCTGATTGGTATAGCCAATTATGAAATCTAACAGCAACATCAAAACCATTAATAATTAATGGATTATCAATTTCATTATCTGGTTGCATTAATGTTATTGGAAGTGGAGACATTTTTGGCCCCATTACCATAAATAATTGTGGATCTATTTTTTCTTTTTCTTGTGACATATCTTTATTTATTAATTATATTAAATCAACATCTGGTACAGGTTGCCCACCACCTGCTGCTATGCCAGGTTGGCCAGGTTGGCCTGAGATACCAGGAGCAGATGTTTGTGGAAGTTGCTGATCAACTACAATGTCTTCGGATTTATCAAAGGCTTTGGCTAGATCCTTGGCAGTTTCTTCCTGATCAAATAATGGATTGTTCATTGCAAGTTGTGCAAAGGCAACATCTTTATTCTTCTTTTGCGTTTCAGAATCTTTAATAGAACTATTAGGAACAATTTTAATCTCAAGTTCTATATCTTTCTCCATTAGATATTCTCTGGTTATAACAACTGGTTCAACCCTAGCTTCCATAACATCAAACTCTTTGCCTTCTTCTTGCTCTGCAATTTTTTGCAACTTGCTGGATGCTGGCTTCTCATCTTCACCTGAAACAATTTGAATCATTCTTTTTCCGTTCTTACCATTTGTAAGTTTTGTATTCTCAATAACTATAAACTTAAATTTAAGCTTTCCTGATTCTACTGACGAAGGTTGTGAATAATACTGTAAAATATTATATAAGCGGAGCCAATACTTTTTGCGCATAGAGCCTTCCATCAACTGCAAAAATAGTGAGGCCAAGGATAGTGCGCCTTCCTGAAGTTGCTGAACCTCAAATTTGGTTTTCCTACCACCTGTAGGAACACCTTGCGCTTGTGCTGAGATAGATGACTCCTGCATATTTCTATCAATAACCTGTAACATCTGAAATGAGGCTGGATCTATCTGACCAAGTTTCACTGTTTGCGCGCGCGCGCCCGGAGAAGTTTCATATATGCGTCCTGGCTCAAGATAACCTTCACCAAGATCATCTATAGAACCATCAATAACAACTGGAGAATTTAAGGATAAGAATAACTGATCGAGCATTCCATTGAATACTGCGTTATTAATATCCTGCATTCCCATCAATTTATCAGGCAAAGATTTACCATAAAGGAATTGGTGATGTATAGGTTCGGCTATTGCGCACCAGAAAGGAAGTTCTTTGTGATTCCAAGGTAAGCACCCATAATATATTTCCGTACCATTTGCATGGATAACTAATTTATCATTGCGCTTGTCAAAATATTGAAGAATAAGAACATTATCATTATCAGTATCTTTTGAAATTCCCCAAGGTAGTTCATCATCTAGTTTATAAAAGGAAGCTGGTTGGACTAAAGAGGCTTGTGAGAAACCGCCATACTGAGACTTAAACTGATCCAAAGTTTTTGACTGCGCCCAGAAGTTAGAGTTAAGTGCCTTGATATTATTAACCCAGATTGTCTCTGGATAAAATTCCTTGAGTGGCACAATCTGCCCAAACACATCATCCCATCTATCTATAGATATTTTCTCTGTTTTCTTTTCGCCTGTTGCTGGATTATAATCTTTAACATATTCAACATCGCGCGTATCCTTAACCCAACTCTCAAAACCAAAAACTGTACCTTCAGAAAGGGCTGTGTACATTTCCCAAATTAATTGTTGTTCATCTTCGTTTTTTAAATTCGCTGCATCTAATAGATCCTGATATATTGCTCTGCGTGTTTTGGATCCTTTACTATTAAAAATAGAATTTGCCTTGAGTAATAGCTCAGGACGCATTCTGGACGATGCTAATTTCGAAAGAATAGCTATCAGTTTGTCTCGCGTTACGGGATCAAAAACATTATTTTGCCAATCTTCTTTGTAGTCAGGCTTCTGATGATACTCATTCATTCGGTTTACAGAATCCTCAACATAGGAAATAATATTTCTATCCTGACCATTCTTGTTGAAAAAATGCACAGGTTTATTTCTGCGTGTTTTGTAATCCTCAAACTTTTGGTAATATCTAGAATAGCGCTGGTTCTGCGCTGTGGTATTACCTTGGAAGGCTGTTTGTGTTGGGTTGCTATCTTCGTCTTTAGTTTGGGTTGGCATGTTATTTTTATTATTTACATCACCCCACTAACGGAGGTATTATAAGTTTTACGTTTAACTACAGGTTTCTCTATTGTGTTGGAGAAATTAAAACAGAAATATGTATATGCTTCACCAATATGCGAATGTACACTGTGATCTGGTATCTGGCCATCTGTGTTACCTGTCTTTGGTTTGCGCATTTGCCACTCTCTAAACATCTCAATTGCTAACTGGCAAGATGGGGAGATTTTGAAATTCTTCAACATGTTTCTGCCAGCATTTATTCGTGAGGTTATCTTTGCGCGCTGTGACTTAAATATAATTCCATGTCTGCGGAGAATTGTCCCTGGAGAATTTCCGGAAGTTATTTGTCGGGATTCACCTGAGTGAGGATCTCCAAAATGAATTGCGGATTTGTATTCCTTGCTATCTAGAATATCGAGATAATGATAAACGTCTAAAGATTTATTTACATACTCATCTACTATATAGAAAAGTCCTTTGCTAGGATTATGCTGTATCCATAGCATTGCGGTACTGTCTAGTCCAAAATCCCAAGTAACATATAAAGGAAGATTAGAATCATATTTAATTTCGGAATCTACCTGTTCTTTGTCATACATCGGAAATACTTTTCCACTCATAGCTACATCATAATTGATGTCTATTTCTTGCGCTACGCTCTGTTCATCTGCTGCACGTTCTTTTTCCTTTTCATACCAAGGAGATGTAGGTAGTCCAAGTTCATCAAATGTAATGTTTTTTGAGAAGGATGGATGTAATGGCCAGTGAAGACTTAAAAAAGGTTTATCTTTCTTTTTTGCATCTTGAATTATCAAGTAGAAATAGCATGCGGTACCGCGCGTGTTTGGTGTAGAAACTGGAATACGAGATTGAGTAGTAGCGGAGAGACCTTGCCATGATGCCTTATCTGTCTGCTCCCAACTGGTAAACTCATCAAGGAAACATGCCTTACGTCTGTCAGAACGGCCAAAGTCAGGATTGTTACCTTCACCCACTATAGAGGCCCCATGTTGGGGGTGTAGTAGGGTCATTCCTTTATCGTGTTTATTCGTGTGTAAGGGCTGAAATAGCCACTCAGGAAGGCATGTCATCATGTACCGCACCTTTTGGAACAGTGTACCCATATCACCTCGACGATCCACTTCCTCCGCCTTTCTGGAACCTACAAGAAGATCCCACTTATGAAAGTGCCAACCCCAAAGAAAGATTGCGAGCACTAGCCAGGTGATTCCCATCTTCCTAGATTTTTCTATAGGAAAATCATAACCATTAATTATTGCAGCTACTATTTGGTTGCCTGCTAATTCTTGAAAGTCATATAAAAGGAACGGTAATTCTTTATCAATTGTATTTGCTGCTTCTGGATCTTGTAACCATAAAAAATTATTAACGAAGTATTTCCAGTCTTCCGAGCATAACTGTGTGACAAGAGTTCTATTTACTTCATGTTTAGGATTTTTATCTGCTGTTAGAATTGCAACATTAGTACGATCTTCTAATTTTGTCTTTAAAATTTCTTGCTGAAGTTCAGATGTTATCCTATTTATTTTTATCATATAGAACTAAGTTGGATGTAGTTGTTCGAGTAAAAATTGTTTCTTTTGTTCTGGTGAATCTAATTGTTTAAGAGTTTCTGCTACATCAAATTTTACATCTAGTGTCTTTTTGCGCGTCTCATCTATCGAAGTTGGACGATCATTATTTAGGCGCTGAATATTATCTATAGAATCTAACATTCCTTTAAAATCTTTTATTACTTTGTGCCTATCATCTGTGGCCATTGCATCTGAGATAGATTTTTCAAGAAGATTAAGCATCTTTTTTTTGATGTCGTGTATCTTTGTGTTCTCTTCGTTCGCTTGCGTAACTGCTAAATCAATTGCTTCATCATCCTCCAGGCGTTGTGAGAGTGTATGATTGGGATCTTTTTTTAGATAGGTACGAATAGTTGGTACAGTGGTTTCAAATTTCTCAGATATTTTTTTTACACTATAACCTTGAAGAGACATTTTTTTCATTTCAATTATTTCTGGATCTGCAAACTTTGCATGGCGTCCTGTGGGTTTTGGCATAGGGTGTTGTTTTTATTAAATTCTACGGGTAGACAACGATGCCCTTCGCTTAAAGTCTACCCGTAGCTACCCACTAGAGCGGTGCTTAATGCACTATGCTAGGTCATATTTTGAGATGTATATGGCTTCAACCTCGATCTCATCGTAGTTGTCCTTATAGTCAGGTAGAAGATTTTTAAGGATAGTCGGAGAGCAGTTTATAAATAGAATAAAAAAAATCGCTACTAAAAAAGTGCGATTTGATTATTATATAATTGGGAAAAGAATAATATCATATGCAGTTAGTATACCTTATGAAAGCAATTTGACAAGTGTGTCAAGTTGTTGTTTATTGTGTTTTGGCTAGGATTAGGGAAACTAGATGTGGATAACTAGGAGTATTGAATATTGAGTTTTTTGCTATATATATTTTGACGCTATCCATAATGCTATTTTAAGGGGGGGGGCGGGGTGGACGTACCCCTGCTATATGCACAATGTTTTAAGCGTCTGATAAGTACTTTTATCAGACACAAGCCTTGTTCTATGCTAATGTTAGCCAATTTATACGCATTTATTCTAATGAGTTGGGGTATTTTGCACTGTGTAGAGTGCAGTGTGCAAGGTCAACCTTGATAGAGTGTTGCGCCTTGCTTTCTTTTTATTGTTGTTGGGGTTGGTTACCATAGTTATACACCAACCTATTAACAGCACAATACTTATGAATATATACCCAATACTATATGATACCTACTACCTTGCAATGCACAGTACCGTGTACACCTAACTATTAATGCTTAACCATTTTATTAATATCAACACTTTGCTTTTTCGTGATATGATCAATTCTCATCAAAATTTGACCTCCAAAATTGCGTTCTAAGCACTTTGCACCCCTCCCAATACCTTCAAAATTACATTCAATTATAACTAAATATATTATAACACGAGATTTGTCAAGTGACTAGTACACTAGTACAGAGGGCAAATCAAGTGTACTGTACTAGTTTTTTTTTAATTTTACTCAATAAAAAACCAGAAAAAATCAAAATAAGTACACTAGTACACTTCTTTTACTAATATAGATTTTGAAATTTAATAAATAACAGTAAAATGTATAGTTATACAAAAGTGGTGTACTAGTGTCTACACTGTTTTTTATGCTAATCTTAGCCAAAGTTATAAACAACAGTATAGTACACTTGATTCATTTTTTGACAAAAAATGCTGTTTTATTGCATAATAAAAACTGAAATAATAAACTGTTATTCTTGACAAATTTGTCAAGTTTATGCCTATTGACAAAAACGCTGATTATACAGATTAAAATTCAATATGTCAAGTTTCCACAAGTTATCCACAATACACTAGTATAACCCCTTGACATTTGATTATATAAGGAGTATACTTAAGTTATTAACAAGTAAATCAATCAAATATATGTATGGCATACTATCGTTCACTGGTTCTATAAGACAATTTAAAATTTATTTAGCAAGCTTAGCCAATAACAAATAACTTAATATGTTTATACCAATATCAACATTTATCTTATCCATTATAGTAGTAATCCTATTTCTAGTAATATTAT
>Ga0207997_1001283_pt1 | contig 13015 bp, 25 predicted proteins | sample AntAceMetag02UKN_FD_184777 | JGI IMG/M metagenome (GOLD analysis project Ga0207997, IMG submission 184777) | Saline lake microbial communities from Ace Lake, Antarctica - Antarctic Ace Lake Metagenome 02UKN (SPAdes) (version 2) | ecosystem: Environmental > Aquatic > Non-marine Saline and...
GCAGAACATCGGTAACGGCTTTGATTGCTGTAGCTGCTGTTTGAAGAGTATCAACAAGTGCTTTGATGTTAGCTAGACCAGTTGTAGCGTGCTCTAAGGTAGCCTTGTTAGCATCAACAACCGTGTCAATAGTTCCTATCTCGGTGTCCACTGCTGCTTTGATATCATCTGCGATACCGTCTAGCGTGGCTATAGCTGCGATAAGTGCTGTAAATGCACCTGCATCGGGCATAACATCGACTATCGCTTTGATCGCTGCTATCTCTGTATCCACTGCTGCTAGAATCGCCTTGATCTGTTTTACCATCAAGGCTCCTGAACCAAATACAGTGCTCATTGTAGATCAAGTCTCCACGAATAGGTATCTTACGCCTTCCCCACCTACGGCTGCATCAAGGTAGACTTTTACAGCATCGTCTATGTCTATGTAAATGGTTTCACCTGCTCCTAGGGGGTATCCGTTGGCTGCTGCTACCGTTACGTTTCCTACGTAGATTTCATCGGTGTTTGTGGTTAGTGCCTTAATGAAGACACCTTTAATTGACTCTGTAGCTGCTACAAGGGTTTCCCGTGTGCCTGCTGAACCTACAAGTTTTTCGCCCTGTCCTAGCTGGCTGTGGGCTGCTATGGGCACGGGGTTCGTGATCTCTGTGATTGCGGATTCTCTTTCGGCTTTCATGGTAGCATCGCCACCGCATTTAAGCACCAAGGATTTACCGGCTTGTGCCGTGTTCGTTAAGTATAGCTTCTCAAAAGGCATTTCTGGGGTGGTCATGAATCGCCTGTATTTGCCTGCCTCATATTCTGGGTTGCTTAGACTGTTGAATCTTAATTGACATAAACCACCTGCACTGATTGAGTCGATTTCTATGTAGTCGCATTTTCTGAACCCTTCAAGTAGCTCCTTATCCCTAGCTACAGCTAGACTTATTGTGTGGCTCTTCTGATCAATCAGGGGTGCAACCGTTTGCATTGCTTTGTTGATTATGCTTGCCATCTATTTTTTCACCATCTTTTTCATGACATCGCTTGATAGTAGGATTGGGTAGGCGTGCCATGCTGCATACCCTAGGATTATGAGTAGTGGGATAAGCCACCATCCGGCGTACCATTTCTCTGTTTTTTGGCTCATTTGAACATCTCCAATAGTTTTTGCCATGCGCTTGTTAAATCGAATATGAATGTGTCAATGAATGCTGGGTCTTCTATCGGGTGTTTTATTGGCTCTGTAGTTATGTCGGGGGTTGGTTCAGGTGTTTCTAGTATCATTGGGGTTATGTCTGGTGTAGTCCGTATTAGGGCTGCCTGATTGTTTGTGAATTCCTGATCCTTATTCGTATTGTAGAAGATAGCTGGTTTAGCTGCTTCCTCAGCTTCCCTTTTCAACCGGTCTGCCTCGGCTGCTGCCTTATCGGCTGCTACCTTGTCTGCTGCTGGCTGTCTCTCTGCTGCTCTCTGGGCTTCTACCTTTTCTTTGTTTACTTGGCATTGTTCTTGAAGAGTTAAAGTTGTTCTTTCACCTGTAACTGCTTGTTCTATTATTTTTTGTCGTTCTGTCTGTGTCCCGGCTGCTTTAGCTCTCTCAATTATTGCTAGTTTAGAGTCTATGCCGTTTCTAGCAGCTTCTACTGATTTTAGTCTTGCCTGTCCTGTGGTTTTACCGTTGTAACCTATTGCGAATTTGTATTTTGTTTTACCTTTTTTATCGGTGTAGCTGTAAATATCTATTCCTCGATAGGTTTCAATGTATTTTTCGTCTTGGTATATTGACATTATCCGGTTACACTCCTAACGATATTGACAGAAGCCCAATAGAGTTTTCTTAGCTCCTCCAAAAGCCCAAGTAGATATATGTTACCGGGTAGACCCTGCTCCTCGGCTTCCTCTATTAACGCTTCATCTCTGCGTACCTGCTCTTCCTCTGCTACTGTGATTCCTTCTTCTATCTCGTATTCTTCTCTGATGTCCGTACCTGTGATCAGTCTTTGCTTGGCGTAATAGTCGTCCATACGTTCAATCTGTGCCTCTGTCGGAGGTATCTCGTTTCCTTCATCATCTACACCGATACCGTAAACACTGGCTCTCATTGCAAGAGCATCCTGTTTAGCTTTCTCATCAGCTTTCGCCTGAGTGTACGCTGGCGAATCTTGGTAGAGTTGTTTGTCTATGAAGGCGTGTGCCTCATCAAGTGAATCGCAATATTTTCCGTGTTCTGCTACCTTTGCGTAGTATTGGTTTCTGTTTGGGTGATAGATTATTGGGATTCCTCGGTAGACATCAACTTCTTTAGGTGCATCTGCTGGTGCTTCGTAGGTGCTTTCCTCGACTGGTGCTTCTGTTAGGAATTCGTCTATTCTACGCCTAACGGTGCGTCTATTGCTGCATTTTGTGCCTCTTACAACTGTTGGATATTGCCCCGTCTTGTGAGACGCATAATAACATGGTCTGTCTCCTGAATAGTATCTGTAAATTTCGTATTCTTTATACTCTTCAACAACTTTTACCATCTATTTTTTCTCCTTTTTCGTGTTCAGTTCTGATAGGTGATTCGCTAGGAATAAATCTGTTGGAATGTTGATACAGGCGTAGATCAGAAAAAGCCATCCAAATAGTGCCGGGTCGTCCCGGACATTTGTTAAGCTCAGTGTAGCTAACCATGTACCTAGGTTTTTCAGGGCTAAGATTATTCCTAGGGTGCTAATCTTCATGTTGAGGTCTCCTAGTCGCCTAGAAAACCGCTTCACCAAATACGATAACAGCTAGTCCTAGAGGCATCCTGAGTTTAGCCGGGATATTGATCTTTGCACCATACATGAAGATCAGGACACCGGCTATGGTGAATACGATCTCACCCACCGTTAGGCTGTTCTCGCCGTAAACCTTTTCATGTCCTTTTATCTTCGCTTGGGCGTACATTGATTTTATGTTCATTGCCATCAAAACACCTACATTAAGTACCTCTCTAGCACACGTAGACCCGCGTTGGTGGCTGCTGTGGGAATGTTCAGTTTGCTAACTAGGGTTCGGTATTGTCCTGAGTCGTAGCCATCGGGGAATTCTAGGTAGTGGAATCCTGTACCAAGTGCTTGCTGGTAGGCTACCGTGTTCATTTCTTTGATGTGGCTCAGATATTGCTCGTCTACGAGTCTGTGCTCGCCATCGGGTTTGATGCCGATCAGGGTGAGCATATCGTATTCGGTGTCGCTGAGTGTGCCATCATCGTCCTGTGTGTAGAGGTAGCCGAATATTCTATAGGCTCTTTCGTGGTCATAGTCCTGCCAACCTGTATCGGTTCCGTATTTCTTCCATCGGAGGTATCTTTCACATAGAACGCGCCAATCTGAAACGTCCAGTCCGCTTGGTACCTCGGATTCGATCACGGATACCTGCATGTGATGGTAGTTGGTGGCTGCCGGTGCGTTGTCCAGTATGTCTAGGTCAAGGCTGCTGAATAGCCATGAAGGTAGGGGCATCGCCCTTTTGATCACGGGATCAGTGAAATAGAGCTTGTAGAAGCCGGTGCTCATGACTTCTTTGTTGATTATGTTGATCTGCTTGCTCATTCCACCGGTCATTTCTTTGAGGTGTCCTATGTTGCTGTTTAGATCAAAACTGAGAATATCATCGGCTAGGGTTCCCTGAACACCGCCGGTATCAGTGGATTCTCCTACAGAGATAATGATCGCGTGAATCAACCGATCAGTGGGAATCTCAAAAGTGAATGTCTCGGCTGCTGCTGCTGCTGCTGAACTTTGCCTTTTTAACTTTCTTGCTCTGAGGTTTTCAGGTCGTACTATTTCTGCTAGTCCCTTTGCCGGGAATATCCCGGACAAGTCTCTACTTAGAAAAGCCATGTTCTATCAATTTTATAAATGTGGGGTTAGTCTATTTATATGGAGTAGTTACGGGTTTTTCGATTCCTATTTCTTTTTCTAAGAGGTCTTTCATGTAGGCGTACATTGAGGAAAAGCCTTTGGTTTCAACCTTTTTTTCTAATAATTCAAAGTCTCTTTTGTTAAAAAATATAGTAGGAGTTCGGGGCATATTATAGACCTCTGCTAACTTCAACGAAGTAGCGTTTTAAGACCGCTAACATTCTGTCGGAGTATTTGCGATCTATTTCTTTGGTTTCCTCGTCTAACTGGTCAAAAGGTATCCACTGTGATTTCCATCTTTTTTGTCTATGTGGTGATATTTGTTCTTCGCTGGCTAGTTCCTTTGACCATTCACACCATACATCGTGCATAAATTCAGCGATTAGGTTTCTAAAATGAAAGTGGTTTAGCATCTGTTTTATTGTTTTCTTCATTTCTTTAGTTTCTCCCTGATCTCTGCATCGCTGAGTCCTTGTTTGTGTAGTTTTAGGCGTATTCTCCACGCTTTTCTGAGGTGTTCAGGTGTCTTGGGGCTTGCTATCATTTTTTGTATAGCGTCCCAATTCGTAGCCCGTGGCTTCTTTGGTTTGGGTGTTTTTCTTCCGGTGCTGGTTTTGGCTAGTCCATTTATTTCTACTAGCTTGTTTTTGATCTCAGCGTATCTTTTTATGACGGTCTTGTTTGCGTCTTTTATGATCTCGTGGTAGGTGGGTCTTTCATATTCTTCTCCGCATAGTTCGGCTCGGATTTTTCGCCTGTCTATTCCTGCGTAGAAGTCCATGAGGGTCTTTGGGTCGGTTCCTGCTTGTCGGCTCACCACCTCTAGACTTACGCCTCGGTTTGACGCTAGGGATACAAAAGTATGTTTCATGGCTACGTGAGAGGTCAAGGGATAATCTATTTCTGCTTTGATCCCTGCTTGTTTCAGGTCTTGGTTGATCATGGTTAAGCCTCTGGGGAATATTCTTTCATTTCCTTTGAAGCCGAAATCGTAAACATATTGTTTTAGGGTTTCAAGTGATTCCTGTATGAAGTCTCTTTCTACGTATTGCTTGACTTTGGGTTCGTACATATTGATCTGGTTTGTGGCGTATGATATTTGTCCGGGGGTCGTTCTTTTTATGCTGCTGAACCGTGCTCCACATTGAATGCCTATGAAAAACATTAGCAGTGTATCCGGGTATTCGATATTGTTGATTACCGCGTTGATCTCTTCAATGGTTTTTAGCCAATGTGTTTTCTTGGCTCCCTTGGGTCTTTTTAGCCCCTTTGTGTCGAATGCTTTTACGGTGTCATACATTTTACAGTGCATCATCCACGCCCTGAGTCCTACCGCGTTGGCGAATGTTATAGTTCCCATCATCTCATCTCTGAATGCTGGGTGTCTCCATAAAATGTGATAGTCTTCCTCTGTCCAGTTTATGGGGTCTTTCTTTTCTAGGATTCGCCATGAGGTTAAGCCGATCCTAACATATTCCTTGTTTTTTGTTTTCCCTACTTTTTTCTCTATGAAGTCTTTAACGGTCTCTGAGTGTTCAAATTCAGCTACGTATCTGGGGATTACTTTTTTCTTTCTAGGTTCTCTTTCAGGTCGCCGGGGGTGTTCTTTGAGCCAATTATACATAGTTCTACGGTCTTTTTTGAATGTCTCTGAGAATTCCTTACCGGCTCCCCGTTTCCAACTGCCCCATACGATTTCTCCGTTTTTATCGTATTGGGATCCGTGTTTCTTCATTATATCGTGCATTTTCTGAATGTCTTGGGTTGTTGCTCTAACCATTTTTCTTAGCCTCCGCGCGCGCGCGCGCTTTATGGGTTCCGTTTTGTGCGTATAAGTCCCTTCGTTTGACGCCTCCGAATATGTCTTTTTTACATGGTTCGCAATAATATTTACTGTATCCACCCGATCCACATTTGCTATAGACGGTTTCTCCGGCTCTGAGTAGTGCTCTTATGTTTTTTCCGCAGGCGTGGCATGAAGGGTTTTTTCTGATTCTCCTTTTTTGTGTGATCGCTTTTAGACTCATTTTTTATGCCCCGTCCCGGTTTCCTCTAGCTTGACCCTCAACGATAACAGTTTTTCCCGCGTAAACTGCTCGTACATCGCGGGAAATACAGGTTCGTCCTCAGTTAGCATAAATTTTAACTGTTGAAGCATGATCTCAACGTCTACGATTTCCTCAACAAGATTATCTAGCTCTGAGTACCCGTTTAATTTTCTGAGGATCGCCCTTGCTAACTCGTTACATTCCTCGGCTGTTTTCAGCATTTGGGCTGTCCTGCCCCACTTGCTGATCGCCTTAGTGAATACGTATTGTGGTAATTTGATCATTTTTTATGCCTCATCATACGGGATTGGGTTGCATAGTTCGGATACTCCATTGCTCCAATGAAGGAAATAATGGGGTTCTATTTTTTTTAGCTGATCTGCTGGTTTTCCTATGAATGATTTGATGTATTTGATGTCGTTTGGTAAGTAGCAATGGAATAAAAACCAGTGTTTGTTTAACGCGCAACAATCTTTATGGACGTTTGCGATTCTTCGACTGGTCATTATCACGCCGATTCCTCGGTTTCTTCCCCAGTGAATTATCTTTTTGAGGTACGGGGGCATGGGTTGCTGTGGTGTGGCGTAGAAGTCTATGGATTCAATGGCTAGTACCATTCGTCCTCTGTCCCATACCATACCGCAAATATCGTTAAATTCCTCTACGTTTGCCGGCTCGTGTGGTTGATAGATTTTGAGTCCGGGGGATTCGGGCATTCCGTATTCTTTTTCGCTGTCATATAGTAGTACCTCGATTCCTTTGTCTACGTATTGTTTGATTAGATGTAGAAATAGCACGCTTTTTCCCATATCGTTTACTCCTACGATCATGGTTTTTTCGTTTGATTTGAGCCGGATCATAGGTTAGCCTCATTGAATGCTTCTAACTTTGTGGCGTGTTTAGTTTTCCTCACTCTTAGGTCTGGGAGGTCGTCTCCCTGAAAATGTCCATGCATAACTGCCATGTTTTTTACGTGTACCGGTGTTTCTTTCTCATGGAATGCTAGGATCACGGCTCCCGTGGGGTTAAGTTGGTGGTAAACCTCATAATATACAGTCATTTCTCGGCTCCTGGTGTTTTGATTGCGATAATTATCCTTGGTTCGGATTCTCCTTGCGTTTTGGATAGGAATATGTCGCCCTGAATGTTGATTTCCTTGTCGCCTTGTTTTGGTAGTGTGATCTTTATTTTTGTGTCGAATTTCAGGGGGAGCATTGAATCTAGCAGCATTTTCATCATTTCTTCGGGCATCATCGTGTTCTGTCTCTTTGTTTTTTTAGACGACTTATGGCTGATTCTATTTTTGGTTCGGGTTCTGGTTCCTGTTCGGGTTTCGGCTCTAGTTCTGGTTCTGGGTCAGGTTCTGGTTCCGTATTTTTGTCTAGTTTTTTTAGCAGTGGTTCATTTCTCTTCCTAAAGTCCCTGTATCCTGCGGCCTTGCTGCCTACGATCATTATTCCGGTATAGCAAAACATGACTTCTAAGAAATATTCATCCATTATTTCGGGCATATATTTGCCCATCATACGGTGTGTTAGCCCTGCGAACCGTATTTCGTTGGGGTCTATGAGGTTTCCTTTTTTATCGGTGAGGAAACGCCATCCATCGTAGCCTGTCCAGTCTGCGATTTTGTCAAACGTGAATGTGAGGATAAATTCAGCATCATCATCGGTGAATCCGTCTATGGTTGGCTCAAATTCCTCGGGTTCTAGTTCTGGGTCTAGTTCCTCTTCGCTTGGCGGTTCAAAGGCTTCGTGGAATGGAATTTCTATTTCGGGTTCTGTTTCTGTTTCGGGTTCCTCGGCTGTGTAGGTTATGGGTTCCTCTGGTTCCTCTATGAAGAAGTCTGGGGCTTTGGCTTTGGCTGCTTGTCTTTTCCTCATTTTTCCTACGTAGGTTTTGCTGGGGTCTTTTCCCATGTATTCCTCATCGGGGTATCGTTTGTTGAATACGATCTCAGCTATTTCTATGTCCTCTAGGGTCGGGTGCTCTTCGATTGCCTCTTTGATGTCGGCTTGAAGAGGTGTTAATCCGGTTTCGTTTTTACTCATTTTTCTTGGCTTCCTTTAGTTGCTTCATGTATTTTCTAAAACATGAGGTGCATATTTCAATATCCTCGGGTACTAATCGGGTGCATCCCTTGATACAGCATTTAATCGTTTTATCCCTCATTATGTTAGCTCCGTGAATGGTTTTAGGATGTCTAGGGCTTCGGTTAGCCATTTTTTTATGAAGTTTCTGTTTGTGGCTGCTCGGGCTAGTTCTATGTTATTGATTGCTCTTTTGAGGTCGAAGGCAACGGGGATCCTGTAGTCTCTTTTTATTCCTAGTCTTGACGCTTTGAGTCTGATTGCGTCTGTGGTTCTACCTATTTCTGTGGCGATATCGTCTACGTGGTTCATTGGGTCGGGGTAATGGGTTTTTAGCTGCTCGATTTGTTTGTGTGTCCATTCATCGTGTCTAGTCATGATCGTTACCTGTCCTATTCTGGTTCCGGCTCTGGTTCTGGTTCTGGCTTTGGTTCTTCTTTTTTGTCGTAGATTCCTCTAGCGATCATAGATAATCCGATTACGCATATTATTGTGCCTGCTAGGATCAGCATGGTTCCGGCTCCGTGATACGATTATAGGATTCAGGCAGATTGAGGACAAGATTAGCGATAATCTCTTTGAGGCGTTCATGTTCTTTGATCATATCGCCTAGTACGTTTGCAAGGTCTAGCGTGGGTCTATGACAATATGAGGAATATTTGGTAGGGCTTCTGGTGGTGCATTGTCGCCTGATTTGTTTGAGGTTCTTTCTGATCTCATGATTCATTTTCTGGGTCTTCCTTGGATGGTTCTATGTCTTCGATTTCCTCTAGGGTCTCAGGATAATGGGTTGCGAATTCTTCTACTGTAATATGCCTGAGTATCTGATCACCTCTTGTTTCACAGCATTGGTCGCATATCAGTTTCCCGTTTCTGAGTATTGCTATGACGATTTCATGATCTATGTTTGTGATCTCTTCTTCGCATAGGGCACAACTAGCTCGAATGTAGGTTATTTCACTCATGTTGGTATTTCCTGTTGGTTATTTTCAATGTTACCTCATGTCCAGTTATCATCAAAAGATAAGACTGTTCTATGAGGGTTTTGAGGGGAGTCTTGCTCACTTCCTCACTCTTGGTTTCAAGACTTCTTGAAATTTCTTCTTTGGTAGGCTCGATTGTTAGCCATATTTTCATTTTTTTCTATCTCCTTTATGATTAGAGGTTAAAACCATTATTTGTTATCTCTCAGATCTAGGGCTTTGATTGTTATTTTTGTGAATTTTAGGTGTAAGCATGGTCTACCGTTTTCTGCTCTATTGCATGATATGTAGTCTTTCTTGTTCTTTCTGTCTTTGATATGGATTGGTCTATCTTTGCCTATTTTTGGACAATATATTCTATCTAGGGTCTCGTTCACTCTGCTACCATGATTAGAACAGGAGGGCATCTCTAAGAAGGTGTCTTGATTCTTCTGAACCATCCAGTCTTTGGTTTCGTCTTTGATTTTGCATTTTGCACATATTTTATCGGCTGCTGTATCTTTTCCGCTACCTAGTCTTGTTAGTGCTGGTGCTTTTTTCATACAGTACCATCCTTCACCATATCTGGTTCCTTCTGATGCTTCGTCTTCGCTTAGGTATTCTCTGAGTGGGCATGGATTGGTCTCTAAGAATTCGTATCGGTTTTCTGTGTCAAAAAATTTATCTATAATTTTTATCATTGCCTGAGTTTGGTTTAGTCCGTTATCGTCCATGTATTTTTCTATGAGTTTTTTCTGTGCCTCGTCTCTGGGTCTGAAGCCTATCAGTTTAGTCATGCTGTAACCTCTACAAGTTTTACCTGATACCGTTTGTTTGCGTCTCCCTGTTTTCGGATAACTTCTTTCAAGTCAATTAGAAGGTTATCTCCGTTTTGTAGTCCTAGACGGTCTACCACTTTTTTCTTTAGGTGAATTCTGAAATGTGGTTTTCCACTGATAATATAGCATTTAGTTTCTAGGAGCATTTCCAATGGTGTTACCTCTAAGAAATTATAGACTGTATTGTTATAAGCTTATTCGTTTAAGGTGAGGTTATTTTCATTTACTGAAAGAGATACGCACGCGCATAGGCGTCAAAAAAAAAGTTGTTACTCTCATATATTGTATAATAACTATTTCTTATCTCTATAGTATATCGTGGGTTACTCTCATTTTGTGAGACTGTCTATTTTGAAAATGGGTGATACCAGGGAGTTATGTTTACTCTGGGGAACCGGGAAAAAGTTTCAAATAATCCCGGTAAAACATATTTTTAGACACATAAAGGAGGGCTAAAACAGTTTGTTAACAAAAAAATAGAGGTTAATATCTGTCCTTTTGAGGAATGGTTTTATAAAACTGGTTGTTTCGTGTTTCTTTATAATCGGTTTGTTAACGGGGTAGTGTCCAATTTGTAAACAAAAATAGTCTCTACTTAGCAAGGTTTCTATAAGAATTAACCATATCCATGTTAGAATCCTTCGTCTACACGCTAAATTTAATTTTGTTAACGGTGAAAAGGTTAAGGTGGCTTCTTTCCCACTATTTAGACACTTTTCCCACTATTCCTAGTAGTATGTGTCTAAATGCTCTCCCTCCAGAAAAGGCGTTTTAGACACAGGATAAATCCTGTTTTGGTGAATGAAGGCTGAAAAAGGCTTCTTTATTTTCTTTAAGGCTTTTTACGTGCTTGTGCGTGTGTAGGTGCTTGTAAATCAGCTTCTAGTTAGGGCTGTCCATAGACTCACGGTGCGTTTATGTTTGAATACTCCGTTTTGATACCATTGCTTTGGCTCTGGGTTGGGGAATATGGGCATGAAGGAGATTACTAAGAGAATGAAGAAGATCGCTATCAGCATCTTTGGTTTCATTGGCTTCATACAATCATTCCTACCATGACGCCTACAAGTGAGACGGCTAGTGCTTCATGGCTTTTAAAATCTTGGGGATCATACCAATACCCATGTTTCATCTTATGATCTATAGCTAGTAGAAATATGAGGAATAGAGGTATCAGAATTCTCTTTTTATTCATGTATATTTATCTCCCATTGTCCTTTGAGCCACGCGGGCATTCCGTTTAGTAGGGATTCTTTTTCTCCTTGGGTTAAGGGTTCGGTTATGGTGATGCTTACTCTGGTTGGGCTGTTAATGCTCATATTGTAGTGTTTACCCATTGAGTCAAGTTTATCGGCTAGAACGTCCCCGATTGTTTTTGGCTTGCATTCTATCTTAATCATGCTTTCATCTCCAACTCCATGAATATACGTGAACCACCATCATAAGTAGTGCATTTGAGTCTTATTCCAGCCGTATACGCCGGTATTGTTAACGCCGTCCAGCTTCCCCAGTTGCCTGTTTGTCTTGGAATTATACCAGTTTTAATGTCTAACCAATGTCCGCCCATAAAGGCTTGTAGGCTGAATCTGCCATTCAAGTTAGTGTTACTCGTATGTCCATAATGTCGGTACTGTGTAACGTAGGATAACCTATCAATTACAACGTCCACTTCATCATTCACCGCGGCGGCGTAAGACATGCTGCCTGTGTCGTTATCGTTTAAAGTCTCTGGGTGTTGCCAAGAACCTACGTCGCCTCTAACAGCAGTATTAGCTCTAAACAGGGCTTCTGTCAGTTGAGGTTTAAAATAAATGGCTTCATGCCCATCGAGTGTATCGGCGTCCTTCCCTGTGAGTGGTGTCGGTATCCTAGCTAGGGCTAATTCACCTACCGTTAGCTTGCTAGCGTCTTTTAATGCTCCACCTATTTCAGGCATTACTCCATCGCCTCCAATATGTAGTAATAGGGTATCGCCCGTGCTGCTCCCTCGTTTGCTCCTTCTTCCATTGTTACCTGTAGGTCTTGATTTATGGCTAGGCTCTTGTTGAAGTAAACGCCGTCTTCTTCCGTAACTAACCATTCTATGGTATCGATCACTCGGTAGGTAGACCCGTCTATTTTGTGTTTCACCTTTATCGTGGTGTTCTGTGTCAAGGTTGCTAGGTCTAGGAATATGCCGTGTAGCTTCTTACGGGTGCTAGTGGTGATCGTGAATACGGTTTGCTCCCCACCTGCATCTAGGTAGCTGAATGAAGCTGCTGCCTCTGATCCCGCTAGCTTGTCTGAGGCTACCTTGATCGCATCAACAACCGTGTCTATGGTTCCTATTTCAGAATCTAGTGTAGCTATCTCTGAGTCAATCGTAGCTATCGCTGCAATGACTGCTGTAAATGCACCTGCATCAGGCAGAACATCTGTTACCGCTTTGATTGCAGTCGCTGCTGTCTGAAGAGTATCAATGAGGGCTTTCAGGTTCGGTAATCCATGTGTAATATGCTCTAGGGTAGCCTTGTTAGCATCAACTGCAACCTTGTTAGCATCAACAACCGTGTCTATGGTTCCTATTTCAGAATCTAGTGTAGCTATCTCTGAGTCAATCGTAGCTATCGCTGCAATGACTGCTGTAAATGCACCTGCATCAGGCAGAACATCTGTTACCGCTTTGATTGCAGTCGCTGCTGTCTGAAGAGTATCAACAAGTGCTTTGATGTTAGCTAGACCAGTTGTAGCGTGCTCTAAGGTAGCCTTGTTAGCATCAACAACCGTGTCTATGGTTCCTATTTCAGAATCTAGTGTAGCTATCTCTGAGTCAATCGTAGCTATCGCTGCAATGACTGCTGTAAATGCACCTGCATCAGGCAGAACATCGGTAACGGCTTTGATTGCTGTAGCTGCTGTTTGAAGAGTATCAACAAGTGCTTTGATGTTAGCTAGACCAGTTGTAGCGTGCTCTAAGGTAGCCTTGTTAGCATCAACAACCGTGTCTATGGTTCCTATTTCAGAATCTAGTGTAGCTATCTCTGAGTCAATCGTAGCTATCGCTGCAATGACTGCTGTAAATGCACCTGCATCAGGCAGAACATCGGTAACGGCTTTGATTGCTGTAGCTGCTGTTTGAAGAGTATCAACAAGTGCTTTGATGTTAGCTAGACCAGTTGTAGCGTGCTCTAAGGTAGCCTTGTTAGCATCAACAACCGTGTC
>Ga0207997_1001284_pt1 | contig 13014 bp, 19 predicted proteins | sample AntAceMetag02UKN_FD_184777 | JGI IMG/M metagenome (GOLD analysis project Ga0207997, IMG submission 184777) | Saline lake microbial communities from Ace Lake, Antarctica - Antarctic Ace Lake Metagenome 02UKN (SPAdes) (version 2) | ecosystem: Environmental > Aquatic > Non-marine Saline and...
CCAATCGTACGGGTCTTGCTAACAGAACAATATACTAAAGAGACACCTCTTAAGCAAGGCCTATTTTTGACCAGATAAATAAAAATATATCGAATCATGACATAATGGCAGAAGTTCGCATAATATGTATTATGTTAACTCTTGTGTATTAAGAGATACTTTTGAGCATGTGGAAATATATCGTTTTACGGATGATTTGTAATAGGCATATAGTAGGTGGGGGGTGGGGTAGGTGATGTATGGATAAAACAGTAAAGAGGGAGGTGATTGTAAGGGGGTATAATTAAAACAGGTTACCTAGTACAGGCTTACATGGGAGATCGTCTCTCTAAGGGCACTCTTTGGCGGTTTAGGCACTAAATCTTATGAGTAATTTTAGAATGACACCTTTTACAAAGGATTTGGTAGAAACCAGGAAGTTTAGAGCGGGCCACAGAACAAACGGGGATATGAATTTCTAAATCAACATGTGAACCGCATTTCTCACATGAAAAATTAGCATTGAATGCAATACGGTAAAGGCGGGTGCGCAAATGGTTGTGAATTTGGGAGTACTCCTTCGGAGTGCAAGAGCTTTTTTTTTGAATAACCATATCAGGCGTTGTACACACAGTAGCCATAATAAACATAGCCATAAAAGGATGCCTGCTGGCCTGTTTTAGTGGTTGTGTACACACAGTAGCCATAATAAACATAGCCATAAAAGGATGCCTGCTGGCCTGTTTTAGTGGTTGTGGTATAAAGTCCATTAGTGGAAATTTCTCCCCGAGCATTAAGCACACGGGCCGACAATTGCGCATTACGGCCAGTATCGAGGAAAGTTACCGGGAGTGATAGAACTCCGGTGTTAGACCAACAGGAAGAAACATACTTCCACCGCTGAGCCGATGAACGAGAAAGCCCAGGGGGTAAATGCTCAAATACCTGCAAGGCCAGTGTGTTAAGCAGGGGTGATGTCCAGGTGACGCAAAATGAGCCTGAGGCCTGCATATAAGCAAAGCACAGACCAGCTGGAGCATCAGGTGGAGCAGGTGGAGAAGAAATAGAATCAACCACTGAGAATAAAAGTGGGTCTATATTTGAAATTCTTGAATTATGAGCAAAGAAAGCGGCATACCCATTTTTTAAACCAGAGACCAAGGCGGCATAAGCAGACCAGCCGGCCTTATCTACATCAGAAATACCAGCCCAACGGGCGGCAAGTATATGTACAGCCTGATTGACAACTGACCGGCGTGTGGTGCGCTTAAACTTGGCGTGGCCACGAATGCGACGAACAACTGCCCCGCTCCGGATAAAAGTATTATCGCCGCCTGTAGATCGATATTTTGATAATAATGGATTTACGAAAGTGAGCTTCGCCAAAATTAAGACCTCACACAAACAACAGATTCAGAGAAACTAGAAAGTTGTCCAAGAGAATCAATACCCCGGACACGAAAGACTACGGATGAACCGGCTAAATATCCAGCACCGGAAACGGTTGTTTCTTGGGCGGTTGAAACGATTGTTTTTGATAAACTTATAGATGGGAATTTGGAAACTGAAAAGCCAACACCATGAGCGGTGTAAACTTGACAGTATTGAGTTCCCAGAGAGGGAGCAGTCCAGGCCACACAGAACGATTCTGAGCCAGCCATCCACAAAACAGATAAAGGCGACGGAGTCGGAGGTGGTGAGTATGAACCTGGAGCGGTACCAGAGTAAACAAGGGCCGGATTGTCAGCCAAAAGTAAAGCAGTATTTCGAGCGAAAAACGCATTAAAGCCGCTCATTTCCGTGGGAAGCAAACCTGCGTATGTGTCCCAATCGGCACGGGCCGCATCAGATAGGGCGGCCCATTTGCCCGCAATGTCCGAGGCTATACCCCTAAATGTAGCCTGAGCAACTGAAGGGCCGCCTCGAGGTTTCGGAGTCCGGCGGCGGACAATTGCGCCACGCCAGAGCTGGAACGTGTCGCCGTTAAATCGACCCTGAATTGCAGTAATCAAAGATGATGGAGTAATTTTTGCCATTTAGCGGATCCTTCTCCTCCATACCCAAACGCCCGGAGTATGGTGTTTAATCTTCGTGAAAATAGCAAAAGCCGCAGAACCGGCTGTAATTAAAATTAAAGCGTAATTATGTGTTGTACAAAACTGTACGCCAAGACCGACACCAACAACAACCATGCCTATCCACTGGCCCGAATTTGCAATAATAGTACGCATTTAATAGCACCTCATTACTTTTTGGACTTTATTAATATCATTGTCAACATGAATAAATGTTCGATACAAGAACAAACGTGTAAATCCGACCTGTAAAAGGGACTTAACAATTATAAATTTTTGTCTAGATGATGGCGTGCTAATATCTGCGGCTAAACCAATCATATGAGAAGATGTTCTAGACGAGCCGGGAAGAGATGCGTTGTGTTCAACGCACCTAAACCCGGAATTAATGTAAAATGGAATACCCGCAAGCCTGCGAGCCTTGACCAATTGGTCTATAAAACATTGAGACATATGACACTTATCGCAACATGGGCAGGCAAAATCTAACCTGCTAAAGTATTCCGACCAAATCACATTGTAACCTTTGTGTGGAACGCCTTAAATAAGCCATTACTGGCAAAGAATACGCCCACAACATAGGCGACATAGATTAACCAGCCTTGCTGAAATACATGCAGGCATAGAGCCATCGATGCGATAAATGAAACAAGAATTGCAGGCCAGCCGTTAAGATGAAGCGTACGCTTAAACACTTCAACGAAGCCCACAACGGAGCCAGAATAGACCATAATTGCCGAGAAAAACTCTGGTGTAAACATTTGAAACCCTCCTGAGATTAGATAGTGTTCGCATCGTATGTAAAACCTGATGCGATTTTTTGAACGATGTCCGAGTCATCGTCCCGATTTGAATAAACGCCATAACAATATACGTCCTGTGCGGATGAGGCGTTAAAAGACTTTACAGAGGCATGAGTCAAGACAATCCGCTCATTTTGCACTAAGAGCGTACCACCAGATTTATTAATCCCGTGAGCCTCTTCGTAATTATAATTATTTTTAAATAAACCATTCCGGAGTGTGAGAGTCCCTCCATAAAGTTCAAAGCCTAATTCATCTGTGACGGTGATATCACCATCAAGCAGAAGAGAACCAGCCCCGAGGGAAGCGGCCATCCCCGTTGTGGCCATAACGGTTCCAAAAATCTTTGCGGTACACGGATAGGATGCTTGGGTCGCAACTACAGTACCAGAACCGGTAATATTGCCGTAAACAGTTATCGTAGCACCCCAGGCTTTAATTGCGGCATCTTCGGACGCAAATAGATTGCCATACATGACAATGGTACCAGCTCTAGCCCAAACACAACAGCCACCCTCCATAGTGCAATTAATATCACCTTTAAAAACAATGTCTGAATCAACATGGTTCATGTACAGGCCCTTTTCTTCTTCTGTTGAAATATTAAAAACCAATGTTGCCCGAACGGTTGAACTGTTATCTTTTACCGTCTGCATTACAGTAGTGTTTGCGGGGTCGAGTGCGATAATATCGACATAATCTTTTAGGGTAATAGCCTCATCGTACTCACCCGGCATGACAAAGATTGTGTATTTTTTGGTAACTGATGCGTCAGTTATAGAAGCAAGTGCGGCCATGATAGTTGTATAAGTAAAACCGCTCTTAGCCACGAGGACAGTTTGATCAGCTGGAACCAAACAACCGGCGTCTGTGCAGACTAAAGAAAGGCGGGCCGTGAGAGAGGCCAGGTCGCCCTGGGGAAGTGCGCCTAAAATTGTTTCTAAATCATTTAAAGCAGTGCGAATTACGTTCATGTGGTCAGCATCTATCACGTTCGACGGGCCATTAGTACGCTCAACAATTGCCTCTATGCTTGCAGGGTAAGTCATTATAAATCTCCATAGTTTAAAGGTTATTATAAAAATCAACACCATAGACACCCCAACCATAATTAGCAGGACCAGAAGTTGAGGCAGAGACCCGGTGTAACCAGGGGGAAAGCCTACCGGAGTTATCAAGTGTTCTGACCCGAAACTTGACTGAGACAGTAGGTGGTAACAAAAGGTTGAAATCTTTGTGCAAAACATCTGAAGCGCACGAGAAACCAAACTGCCAACGCTGAGTAACAGCATCTTGCCTCCCTGGCATTAACCAGTATTGTAGAATTAAAAAAACGTTTGCCGATTCCGGACGCGTCCAAGAAGCTGTAAGACCCGTATCGGCTATATTAGTGATTGTGAAATCCTGCGGAAAGGCGGGTGTTCCGGGTTCCGGAGGAGGAGAAGAAATATAAGAAGAAACACCTAAATATTTAAGAAGCGGCAAATTTAAACCATTGTGAGCGTTAAACCCGGACAATGAACCGGGCCGCATCGATGCGTAAGACTCCCAGAGTTCTTTTTTTGTTGCTGGCAAAGAATACCAGAGGCCTGATAAGTTGTTTAGGAACCCGCGGGAGTTTTGTTGTTCTGAGGTGTTAGGTTGCCGCTGAGTAAATGAGTGTCTTTTAAGATAAGACACGCCTTTTCGAGCAGAAAAAACAGAGCCTCCAAGTCTGCCAGACATTGAGTTAACCAGAGCTGTAAATTTAATTTTTGCCATCACATAACCAATCGATTAAATTGTGACTATTTTTTTTTCGGCGGTACGAGGAGAAAAACGACCGAACTTGTCAAGCGTGACAAGGCTATAATACAGTCGAGTCCCAACTGGCCAGGTGTGAGTATGTACAATCTGGCCCTGGTCTGAACGGACGGTCTGAACAAATCTTTTGCTTGGTCGGTAGCCGACAGTCAAGCAATAAGAGTACGACGGAAAGATGTTACAAAAACTAGAATGTAGTCTAAAATAACAAGTTACATATTCTTCCGCATTATCCGGAGAAGTCCATGCAATATTATTAACCGTAGATGAGACTTGAGTTACGGAAGTATGCTTTGCCTGAGTAGGAGTGCTGGGGAGGCGTGGTGGGGCTGAAATAGCAACCAAACCAGAATGACAAGCACAAAGGATACCCATATTAAGCTTAATATACGCATTGTGTGCGGACATGCGTTTTGGTAACATAGATGCGTAACTTTGCCATATGGCTTTATGGCCATCTGGCAAAGAGTCCCAACTTTTCGCCAACGACGAAAGCACTGACCGAACATAAATCTGACGCTCTGTATTCGGTTGGGTTGGATTTGCGTTGTGTGCCTTTATGTAATTGGCGCCACGCTGAAAAGAATACACGAAGTCGCCCATACGACCACGAATATCATTAACTAAAGCTGAAAATTGCACTTTTGCCATAATAAATCATTCCATAGTATTAGATAAAATACGGTGAATTGCGGCGGTTGTCTCTGTTATGTATTTTCGGTAGTAGTGCGCCTCAGGAGTCGAATCAACAGCTGCATCCATTGCGGCTGCTGCCTGATTGAGATAACGTAATCCCAGTTCTTTATGAGCCAAGAAAAAGTGTTTTTCGAGAACAGTCGCTTTCTTAAGAAGCTCCATACCTTTTTCATAGTGATTTACCTCAAATTCGTGAAAAGCTTTATGGAAATATGCTAAAGCAGATTTAGGATTTTCTGCTATCTGCTTAGATAGCATGCGGCCATAGGAAATTAGTTTTGATTCTCCTGAAGTTGGAGGTTTCAGGAAACCGAAGTGTTGGAGCATAAATGGAGAAGTCAAAACCTTTAAATTGTTTTTTTCGATAGAAGGTGCCATGTTCTCATGTACCCTCCAAGACCAACGCAAACCGGGGATATTACGGCATAATCTAACATTATCACTGTAAACAATAGAGCCGTCTTTTTGATAATTTTCAAACTGAAATAACCATGCGTCGCAATCCTCATCCAACATCATGAACATAGTTGAAATGTCTTCTGTCCTAATCATTTCGTCGGCGTCGAGAGTAAATATCCAGTTTGTAGTACACTTAGAGTTAGCAAAGTTACGGGCCGCTGAAAAATCATCTTTGAAGTGGTAATCAAAAACTCGAGCATGAAAAAGTTTTGCTACTTCAAGAGTCTTGACAGAGGAGCCAGTGTCGATAATAACAATATCATCAAAATAGGGGTAAAGTCGAGACAATGTCGAGAAAAGATTTTTCTCCTCATTCTTAACCAGCATGCACAGGGTAACTGTATTTGTTCTGGTGTACCGATACAATGAGAGATTATTTGCGCATAAATGCTCATAGCCACGATTCGAAGTTTTAATTAAATCTGGTTTTGGGTCTAAAGTGGTGTAATGGCGGAATTTAGCAAGGGTTTTTTCGTCGCTGTCATATCCGTAATGTTTAATGCGGGTACGTAAATCACGAACATTAAAGGACGGTACAAGTGGCCCATGGGTACAGTGTAATCCAAGGGAACCAGAACCAAAAGGAAAAAAACCAACAATATTACGCCACAAACGAGTACTACGCATTTTACCAAATACGCCATCTGACCGGAAGTGTGTTTTACCAAGATAAAATGTTTTAAATGGAAATGAGTATGCGAGTATCTGAGGGTCAATTGGATTTAACAAATCATGTACATAATCATAGGTAAAATTCTCTTCCATGATCTCATCGCAATCCAAGCTCATAATCCAATCAGCACCATGCGCCTGTGCCGCTTTTTGCAATAAAAGACGGTCGCGCTTTTCATTGAATCCGGCGTCTTGGTAAATAATCTCTATAACTTTGTCAAAAGTTTTACAAATGCGATCGCTCTTATCTGTACAGCGGTCCAGTAAAACTATTACACCATCAGCAAAAATAGATACAGATGACAAAAAGTCAACTAAATAATCTTCCCCGTCCCTGATTCGTGAAATAACAAGCAACTTTTGGTGTCTGGGGGTGCTGTGCTTGGCGTAAAATTTCAGCTGGTTAGATAGCATTAATGAGGACGTGTCTATTCCCATGCTCTTAAATGTAACAGAACCAATATGATGGATAAATGTAGATTGGTCAACAACCAGAGACCATCCAGCGAGCTGACACCGAAGAGAGAAGTCATTATCTTCCCAGAATCCTTGCTTGAATTGAACATCAAAAGGGTTGACCTCGGCTAAACACTCTGCGGATATCATCATACAGAACCCAGATAGAAATCCAGTTAGAGCCATACTGTCTTTGTTGGCTTCCCTGTGATCGATAGCACTTTTATCAAGAACATCCATAGTATAATTGTCAGTCTGAATGCCCTGAATGCCACCCGCATAATTTGAGACAGGGCCTACGGCACCAATCTTTTTAACTTTAAATTTTTTCTTACCAGAAGTAAACACCTCACGCATAGAATCAAGCCAGCCCGGAGTTACAACAGTATCACTATTTAGGATAACAATATAATCACCTTTTGCCACTGAAAGGCCAGTGTTGACAGACTGGGAAAAACCCATATTCTTGTCATGAAGTAAAACATTCGAGTTTGTTTGGTGATAGGCTAGATTTTTCAACCATTCGATTGAACCGTCAGAGCTACCATCGTCAACAATTATTATTTCAAAATTTAGTGAATGTTTATAAACACTGTGTACGCAATCGATTAAAGCGGAAAGGGTGTTAAAACTTGGGATAATAATTGAGTATTTCAATTGATATCCCCTTTTTTGTATTTAAGTTCGTATGGTGGGGAGGGGATAGAAACATCTATGGCGTATACCCAACCGGCGGCACCTAAATAGGCATCCATACTGGAACAGGATGTGGAAATATTACCGCACCGGTCGATTGCATAAACAAGGATTTCAAGTTCCCCTGGGGGTAAATTAGTAAAAGTATAATTTAGGGGTGGCCGAAATTTAACCGTATCAACAGAAGTGAAGAAAACTGCGCTGGTATCAGTACCATTGAGAACATATTGTAAACTGAACTTAGAAACGAATTCTTTTGCTCCGGAGACGTCCAGCCAGCTGTGCCCCCAAGAAACAAATAGGGAAGTAGAAGAGGAAAAAATATGGCGGTGAGGTGGTTGGCAGGAAGCATTAGAAATAAAAACTAAAACAAGTAGCGCAGAAAAAAACGTCTGGCGGAAAAAAACTGTAAATCTTTTCATTGTGTACCCTCCGATTGTTGTGAGTGAATATTAGAAAGTAGTATCTAAACACCAATAAAACAAGTAAAAAATGAAAAAAACCCCAGCCACTTCTTCAGCAGTGACCGGGGCCGGGGGGAACAACGAAAATTAATATTTAGGCTGTGCACACTCCTGACAAAATATGTGACCACGGAGAAACACGAGCATCCGCATCAATTGTTCTAATCCGGAATTTGACCACAGTGTCAACTGGGTATTCTGTTGCAACAGCAACAAACAATGTTTCAGAACTGGCAGATGCACCAAAAGCCCATTTCGGTTTAGTGTTGTTATCACGTCCAGGCATGGCCCAGTAATCAGCGATAACAAACAAAGTTGTGAGAGTCGGAGACGTCCATGCAATTGAAAAATCAGATGCGGCTTGAGCAGCAACCGAGAAGCCCAGCGGAAAAGTCGGAGTACCGGGAGTTGTAGGTGGAGAAGTTTTCCGTGCGGTACCAGGGAAGTATTTCTGCAAGAGCTGATTGAACTTCACGTAGGCATTGAGAGCGGTCATTGGGGAACTAGACATGCTAACCCAACTATTCCACAATTCCTTTTGAACTGTAGTTAGTGAGTAAAACTCACCGGCTAACTCTGTGAGAGTGCCACGGATGTTTTGTTGCGCCTCACTTCTAGCCTGGCGGGGACTGTTATTCTTCTTGGAAATGACCTGAATCCCTTTCCATGTGCGAAGAACAGAACCTTCTAAACTGCCGGACATCTTGTTTACAAGTGCCGACCATTGAATTTTAGCCATATAAAATGACCTCCTTTTGTTGGTTAAACTACGCTGTCGGAGACGAACGTCAAAAAAACCCCTGTTGAGGAATACACGAATCCCAATCCTGCGCCGAGTTGGTTTTTTTTATAATTGGGTATTTGAGAGGTGTTTTTTCGTATCGTTTTTACATCCTTAACACACGGTTTTTTCAGCGTTTACACATCCTTCTAAAATCAATCTAAAAAATTATTTCCACTTTGTCAAGCACTATTTTTATTATGTACCAAAATGTAATCCCGCCGACAATGATACCAAACGGTAAGGAAATAACGACCATCAGGCGAAACGAAGAAAGACAAAGGGCGCCGTCGAAGAAAAGTGCGGGTTTGTGGAATAGTTCATCAGGCGCAACGGAGATAGTGTGGGGTGGTATTTGGCGAATAATTAACATAACGTCCATTTAACGCACCCGGAACCGAGGGGAACAGAAAAAGATAAATATAGCTACTACGTGGAGGTTCGGTAAATGCGCGTTATGTTATTTATTACGAAGGGGACAAGAGGAGAAACGGTGGGAGGCTTGTGGTCCTATAACCTTGTGGCGGGGAACCTTTACCGCTCTGTAGTTTTGTATCAAGGACATATATTTTGGTAATGTATTTTGATTTGTAGTAGTTGAGCCGGTAACAGGGTGATGCCCTGAAGGAGTAAAAACGATAAAATATTGTGTGCAATATGTTATGTTTTTGCTCCGGAGACGGCGCTTGGATATCCATGACGGAAACAACTGGCGAATAAATAAATACCAATTTTGCGGGGCCGGCTTGGGTGGTAAAAAATGGCATAGTGAGCGAGGTAATGAAAGACTGAGCGAGTGAAGCCTTTTTTATGGGTAATGTTTCGGGTGAAAAATGTGCGTGAAAAACAGTTTTTTCACGCTCTTTTTTCGTGTGGGGCGGGATCCCTGCATCACATCAAGAACATATCCTAAATTTTATGCAGAGCTTAAACCGTTTTTATCGTACAAAGTGGCTATTTATCAAAACCTAAAACGGCCCTAAGAGCAACAGAGAGCGACGAACAGGCAAATCATGTACGAATGTATTCCCTGCAACCGAGATCGTTTATTTACAGCCACACAGGGCGCCATAGACGGTGTTTTATGAAACAAGACATACGCAATTGGTCAATTAATACCATATTAGACTACCAATTAAGCACAAATATACACATCTATTATCACAGTAATAACAAATAAATAACCTATTGCGCCACAGTAGAATCACTAAACCAGCATTCTAACATCGCTTTTTCTCCATACCCAACTGTACATGTGTATTTGAGTGTTAGATGTAGAGGTAAGACAATGCCGGCTGTGCTGCATGAAAACGCTATGGGGCCCGGAGCACGTCCTAAGTGCATATAAAACAGGAGTATTTTTGAAATAAAAGAATAAAAATAAAAAAGATATACCTTGACATTGGCTTACAATTGTCCTACATTATAGGAGTACAAGAAACAGTCTTGTATGGGGAATATAACCGAAGGGAACAAAACAATGAATGAAAAAACCACGCCAGAGAGACGCAAAGAATTAAAAGCCATATATAGGGGAATACCGGAAATGCAGAGTGAGCCAGGTGTGTACGTACAAACTTTTGGGTATAAATACGTAACAATAATGAGCACACATAACGGCGGCGGCATAGGACGCTGTTGTTATGATTGCTTTGATGCAGGGGAATATTTTACCTGCGAACACAAATAACATACCACAAACCAAAGGAGTTACACCATGAGAGAGAAAATGCGTTTGGTGAGGCGGAGGAGGTGGAGGAGGCATGAAAAGTAAAAACGACAAGATTACAGTGCGTTTTCCGGAAAATAGACTTTGGGTTTTACAGGGGTTACAGGATTTGGCCGACGAAACAGGCATAGCCAGAAACAAATACATAATTGAGACCCTGACCAAAGAAGTAGTTTTTAAGGAGAAACGCAAAGGCAATAGAACACACCTGGTGCAAGGTGGAGTGATTATTGGGGGTATAAAGTGAGAACTACCAGACAAAATAGGACCAAGGTGTTGAGATGGAATGATGATAAAACCCAATACCTGAACAGGCAGAGAGCCGGATACACATACGGCAAACTACAAAACGCAACCCGCTTTACGCCAGAAGAGGCTAAAAAAATGATGGAACACTTTTGGGCAATAGCAACCGTGGAAGATTACGAAACAGAAATTTTGAAGGAAAAAAAATGTTAATAAAAACCGACAAAACGACTATGCTTTTAAGGCGGGCTAAGGACAACACCCAGTACATAACAGATAATTGCGGGCGATATGGGTGGGGGAACCGGGAGCATGCCGCACATTTTTCAAAAGCCAAAGCAACAACTATGGCAAGAGTGTACTCAACTATGGTTGTAATGGAGGTTTTATAATATTTGTTTTTTCTTTTTCAAGAACTGGCGGCGGGCTTATTGGTGCCCGCCGCTTTTGTTTTTGGCTTTTATGTTACAGCAGGCACTATTAGCATAAAGAGATGTTGACTTCTGGCCTCCTTTTTTCTTATCTTATTTTAATTACAATCTTTTGATGTTTTAATATTATAAGCGAGTAAAAAAAGGAAATGCTTTTGCCGGTGATACATGCACGGATAAGGCTTAAAGCTGAGAACATTACTAATTAGCTGTTTCTTTTTTGCTCTTCTACGTTGCTCTGATCTTGTATGTTTTTTATAATTCGCGGAAGTAGGAGTTTAAAAGCACAGATTGACCAACGCAAGCTTTTCCTTTTAGAAACTCGTAGACTCTCACTACCTCCCCTCCTCCTCCTTCCCTCTCCCTCTACTCCTCTCTCTTTAAGGAGAGAGGAATAGGTGCCACTAAATGGCACGTATTAAGTGTAGGTGAAAACCCGTTTTGGCACGTATTAAGTGTAGGTGGGAAATTTTAGAGTGTATTTTGACGTTTTCGGCCATTATTAATACGCCAGGATTTTATATGTTTAAAATTAAGAGGCAGTTCGTAGCAACTATGACGGTAACGAGGTTCTACGGGGTCAGGTCTGCCCCGCCAGATTGAACAAATGAATCGGTGTGCCCGGAGAAAGTCCATTGTACGGGCTATTGTTCGGAATGAGTAACCATTTTTAGCTTTAATCATGCCCTGCGATATTTCGCATATTCTCATATCTAATTCTCTAGAATAAAACCCGCATGAATACAGGCACTGATATATAATATAACAAGAGGGTGGCGGGTTGAGCTTATGAAATTCTATTTCGATTGATACGGGGATGCCTTTTTTGTACTTTGGTTTAGGCTGTACGTTGAATAATTTACAGCATTTTTTATAAACTCTATAGCTCGGGAAAAGCTTCCTGTCGTTATCATAAAGCGGTAGCTCTTCCCAAGCAATAAGAGATTTTGGGAAGGGGGGTAAGTCAGAGCGACGCAAGGGCCTGGGGCTGTGCTGTGAGTACCAATGTAGCCGCCTGTAGTCTGCGTCGCTAAGTTTGTCTAAATCAACCCTGTACAAACTTAGGGAATGCAGATGAATCAATGAAGTCGATTTGGAGTTTTTTTATTGTGTCTGTAAGTAATTTTGCTTGTGTAATCCTAACCCAGGCTGTATTACCTTCGTCGTCCGTTATCCGGATAAATACTTTTTGCTTATTGTGTTCGAATGCGTCCAAATTGCAATACATAGTGTCCCTCCCGAGGATTTAAAGTTATGATAAGTCTGCACCGGGATATCGGAGCTTGTAAACGGTACATTCTGTTTCTATCATGTCCCGCACTAATTGATTAATTGAAAGGTCTGCGGCCAGAGCTAAGCGGCGGAGCGTAAATTCTTGTTGACCCGTGAAGCGGATTATCCGAGGATAAAGTTTTACGGGTTTACCAGTGCTGTTAATAAATTTTGGCATTTGAAACCTCCTTAAACATTAAAAAAGGTAAATAAGACCCGTACGGAAACGATAATAAAATAAAATTAAAGATGCAAGCGACTATATTGCGGCCGCATAAAAAACCAATCGTACGGGTCTTGCTAACAGAACAATATACTAAAGAGATACCTCTTAAGCAAGGCCTATTTTTGACCAGATAAATAAAAATATATCGAATCATGACATAATGGCAGAAGTTCGCATAATATGTATTATGTTAACTCTTGTGTATTAAGAGATACTTTTGAGCATG
>Ga0207997_1001286_pt1 | contig 13007 bp, 12 predicted proteins | sample AntAceMetag02UKN_FD_184777 | JGI IMG/M metagenome (GOLD analysis project Ga0207997, IMG submission 184777) | Saline lake microbial communities from Ace Lake, Antarctica - Antarctic Ace Lake Metagenome 02UKN (SPAdes) (version 2) | ecosystem: Environmental > Aquatic > Non-marine Saline and...
GCGGATCTCTCCGGCGCGAATCTCCGCGGCGCGAATCTCGACCCAAAATACAGCTATTTTTCTATCTCGCCCATAGGCTCTGAGGGCGAGCAACTTTGGGTCATGCGAAACGAGGAGGGCGTCCTGATATACAATAGGGGGTGTTTCTCCGGGACCGAAACCGAGTTCTTAGACGCGGTGCAAAGCAAGCACGGCGCCGCTAAAATCGGCGATATCTACCGCCAAGCCGTAGAACTTATACGGCTGGCCACGACCATAACCACTACCGAGGAGGCGAGAGTATGACCTTACGACAAGGAGTGTTAACGGCATTGGCGGTGCGCCATGCAACTAGTTGTGTGTTCGCTTCGCAAATTTTTAGAAAGGCTTTATTATGGCAAATTTGAACGACCTAGAGAGACATGATTGGGCGAGTGAATATGACCAGTGCCTAAGTCCTATGCACGACGGCGATTGGGTCAAATTTGAGGACGTTGAGGAGTTTCTAAAAACGTCAAACAACAGCGCCAGCCCGAAACCTTGCGATACATGTTTGCATCAATGCACATATACTTGTACGCAGTGTTCATATTTTCACGTGTCCTTGTATAAGGCTTCGGGCGAGTAGCTTCACGTTGTGCAAAATTTTTTGAACTGGAGAATTGTATGGCCGCAATAGAAATCATCGATGCTTTTGAAGAAGAATATTACCCTATGTCATTTGATGCCAATGGCGATAGGGCGCGTGATTTTACAAACGGGTGGTGCGCGGCCAAAGCTGCGGAGGTTCAAAAACCATCGCACAACACGGCCAGTATGCCATGCCCCTTGTGGTCAAAAGGTCGGACGTGTAAGGTTTTTAACCCTACGGTTTATTCGTGCGGGGATTACCAATGCTCGATCGGCGGGACACAGCACACGTAGCCAAGTCCGTTGTCAGCAATATTTCGCTTAAACTTATAGGAGTCTCAAATGCTTAAACCTGGTGACATTGAGAGGGTGACGTCTGCGGAAGAGGCCGCTAAGTTCCACGAAGAATGGTACTTTTGGGGCCGCATTCGAGAAGAGTTAGAAGGTGCGCGAAATACAACCACCAACAGCGCCAGCCCAAAATTGCGGGATCTTGTTAGGGAGTGTATTGCACGTCCAACCATTTCAACCACGCAGGTTTTGACGGTGCTGTATTCAGAGTTCCCGCAACTATCGGGCGAGTAGCGCAAACGTTGTAAGAAATTCCGGTCGCTTTTCAAATTGTAGGCGGCTTTCATCTAAACAGGAGGAGGTAGGTATGAACAAGGGCTCAGGGACTCGTAAGGGTGGGGCCGGTCGCAGTGGTGCATGTGGCGGGACTCCGCGGCGTGATGGTTCTGGTGGTGGCACAGGCAATCGTAACACAACGAAACAGCCGCCCAAGAAATCGAAGTAGGCTCCTTCCACATCTTACAACAACCGTATGCCGTTCGCTTCGCCCATTGAAACGGCGGCATACTTTTACGTTGTCACACAGAAAGGAACGCAATGCTAATCTACGACTGCGATGCACCACAACTCGTTGTCTACGACTTTTGGTGGCGACCTCTCGCCAAATTTCAGTGCGTTGAAGATCTCATGGAGAAAACAAAGCTCACGAGGGAAGAGGTGTCACACACGATGAATACGTCCAGCTGTGTGCTTGGACTGCGGGTGGAGTTTGACCGCGGATATGTGGATAATATCGTGCGTAATGAGGGGCGGATAGAAAAGAGACACCCAATGAGAATGGTAGATGTGGGGGAGAAATTGGGGATGAGTGAACCACTCGTCCGGAAGGTGATAGTGGGCGCGATCAATAAATTGAGAGGGTGTGAGAATTTACAACGGCTGATTAGGGAAGGTGCGTTATAGACTCTTGAGGTAGTCAGCATCGAGCGTGAGGGGTATGTACGTCCATTTGCTCTCACGCTCCCCGCCGAGATTCATCTTCTTGTGCCCACACCAGAATGTGTAGTGCGAGCGGGTATCAACATGGAACGAAAACCGTTTCCCATTCCAGTAAATCCCGATACCGTTGAATCCGGCCAATAGCGCTGCCTTGAATACAACGTAGATATCCACGGGTCCATCCATCAGGTACAGAACAAAATCCATTGCGCGGCCAAGGTAGTGATAGCTTCCGGGTTTGTGCTCCCCGCCTGTCAGTGAAATGATCTTCACCCGCCTATCCATCTCGTCACGAAACTTCTGAGCGAGAACGAACACCGTTACCTGCACATCCTTCAGATCAGTTCCTACACGGGCAATTTCCCAAGGTCTGAAATCACTGATCGCGTAGTCCTCGAAGTCTTGGAGTCTCATCTTGATCACCCTGATTTCTTGTTGAGTGATGGCATGGGTCCACCCCAATGATGTGCTCCGGCAGCGCGGACTATTGTATGTGCGATACGTGCTCTGCGTTTGATGATCCCACCCCACCGCATCCCTGCATACATAACCCAATCAGCCTCGGGTCTGGGCACTATTACATTGTTGCCGTTCTCGTTGACGATCGTGCATCCCTTGAGCGCTTCCGGCTTCTTGCCGCCCTTGGATCTGTAGAGGACATCGTGTGGGAGAAAGCCACTATCGCCCGGGCCACTGGGGGTAACGCCAAGCACTGACCAACCGATTCGCGGGATCGACCCGCCGTCGTACAGGTACGTTACTACAACCATCATAAACCGGAGCTTGCCCCGGTATCTCCAGTTGCACATCCACACTTCTTTGACTTCTTTGACGTACTTACTTCCGGTAACTTGCTGGTCAACGGGGTGATGATCGCAGTGGAAGTAATTGCCTTTGTCCAACTTGTTCATGGGGTCCTACCGTTTGTTGTTTTTGCGTTTGAACTCGTCGTCCAACCTGCGAATGCGCTTCCACTCAGCGTTGTCTTTTGTGCGTAACTTCAGAATGAACTTTCGCCTTTCCTCTGGCGCTTCGCTGAATCCAGCAAGTTCTCTCGCAAACAACCGTTTGATAGCGTTGTCGTTGATCTGCTTTTTGTTGTTTATTCCGGCCTCGTATTCCTTTATTTCTTTGTCCAACTGGCGTGTGGATTTTTGTGTGTCGTCGTCACCGTAAAGGTCGATCTTGTACTTCTTTGCCTTTTCCCGAACTTCCTTTTTTCCGACGCGGACCGGCCACGTTGTGCGAGTAAACTTGCGGGTCATTGGGAACTCGGACATGCGTTGTACGATAGTCTTGTTGAGCTTCGATTTGTCTTTGTCCGGAACACCCTCAAGCATCGCTTCCCATCCTGCACCAACAGCTTCGGAGTAGATCGTGTTGGGAATCATTTTACCAAGTGCTACGTCAGCACGCGACGGGGATATTCCCGCGCCCTTGCCTTCTTCTCCGCCACCGGCAATCTCACCAACTGCCTTCCAAAATGCGGGTGTATCCCCGTACTGTTCCAGCTTCGGTTTGACGCCCTTGCGCCCGTTCCAAATGTTTCTTCGGGTCCATGTGTCGATGTTGAATGCGTATGCGAGTGCCGCTGCAGCAAGTGGCGGAACCTTTGTGCCAAGATCCAAACTAAAGAAATCGAGAGCTGTCGCAGCAAGGCTTTCCATAGAGGCTTTGGTGTCACCACCCGTTACGGCTTCTGCCATTACCTGACCGACCATCGCAAAGAACCGTTGTCCCTGATCCTTGGAGATAGCAAAGTAGTGGTGCCGTGTATTCCCGTTGTCGTCTTCGTATGTAAGCGGCGTGGTGATGATGAACTTTGTTTCCTTTTCCTTGTCGCCGATTTCGTCGTATGCGTCACCGTTGACAAGTTTGTTTGCCATCGCCATACCAAAACCCACTGCCATAACCTGTGCGGCCTTGTACGAGGCAATCTTCGGATCTTCTTTGAATGCTCTGGCGAGACTGCGCGAACCCTGTACTGCGGCGTTGAAATATGGGATGAAGGAATCGGCAGCTTTGACGTATGATCCACCCTTTGCAAAGTCGAGATACCCGCGCGCGATCGCTGTTGCCTCGGTTGCACTCTTCCCGTTCTTGAGCGCACGGTTACGGAGGGCAAGGCGTGTCCATCGTTCGGTGAAGTTGCCAAGCCATCCCAAAGTTTCACTCAATTTTTCAAGAGTCTCGTCATTCTTTGACCGCAACTCCCAAGGCTTTTTTCCACCAAAGGCTTGCTGTGTCATCGAGTCGAGCCCGCCACCCTGCTTAATGAAATCTTTGTACGCGCCCTTCTGGTGTATCGCGTCGCTTGCAGTCTGAAAGAAGTCAACCGCAAACTGACCAAGGCCAATCGGTAGATGTGCGCTGAACTCTTTTGTCGATGCCCAAGCCAGCATTATGTCCCGGGGTAAATTCATTATCGCAAACTCTGGGTTGATTCCTGTGGCAAGGAATTTGACCATCTTCGTGCCCAAAGCATGACCCAAGAAATCTGCCCATGCTCTATCTTGCACGGGGTCCGCGTGTATCCAATACTTTGCCATTTCATCAGGCATAAGCATGTTCGTTGCTTTGCCGTTTTCCATCGCAGTTATGCGAGTCATTCCGCGGGGAACCTCACCGTATTTGTCACTACCGTTCTTGTGCTTGCCGATAGGCTCCTCGATCTTGACGCCCATATCGTTGTTGTCAACACCGCGTGCGTAGTCTGCCAGCTTTTGATTTGCCGTGTTCTTGAATATCCGGCCCTGTGTTCTGGCAATCGTTTGTGCCAAGAGCATTTCGCTATTTGTGAACAACGCACTTTCCGAACCTTCGTCGAGAGCTTTGATGCCACTGTCGGTGACGTTGATTTTCTTTCCGCCAACGCTGAGAGAGTTGCCTGATCCCGGGTCCATAAACTCGATGAACTGGCGAGGCATATAGTTCTTGTGGTTCTTCTTCAGATCCTTGAAAAGTGCATCAGAAATCAGACCGTGCTTACGCAACTGTGCCAACTGGTTGAGCATCGTGTCCCAGTATCTTTGTCCAGCCTTGTTGAACGAGTCCCATACCACCTTGTCTTTTTTAAGATCGTCGAGAAGGTCCTGCGCCTGCTTCGGTGTTATCGGGCTTTTGAAGTCCGGGCCCTTCAGTTTGTGAACCTCGATGATCCGCTTGGCTGCTAAGAACCTGTTGAAAAGTTGTTGGTGGTTGTGCGGGACGTGCTGGTATATGCGCTTCTTGGCTAACTCCAACTGTCTCTTTGCCTCGGCTCCGGACCCGCGGGAAAGGTCGTGGTGCATGGCCGCTTCAGCGCCGACACTATTCTTTCTCAAAAGGTTTGTTGCTGGTCCGGATTGGTCGAGAATCTTCGCGTCAAATTCTGTCGCCAACTTGTTGAGGGTCAGCTTGTTCTTGCGCCTGATCTCATCGTCCATCTTCTGAAATGGAGCCTCAACACGACTGCTGCTTTCCACCCCGACCTGCTTAACACCGTTAAGTGCGATGTGCCCAGTCTGACCCAAGCCCTTACTGCGCTTTAGGAGCGTCTGTTGCTCAACCTTTTGCGTCTCGGTGTCGAAGATTGGAAGTTCAGTCACCTCTTTCTGGGCAACCTCTTTGGCTTTTTTGGCCTTTTCCTGATCTATCTTCTGCTGGACCTCTGACCTTGCATCCTCAAAACCCTCTAGTGTACCGCTTTTTAGTGTCTTTTTGACCACTATTATTTCAGGAGAGGCCGTTACTTTCTTTACGGGTACTTCCGGTGCCTTGGCTTCTTTCCCGCCCTCTACGCGCGTTTTCATCCATTCTTCGGCCCGCCGTTTTGTGGAGCCAATGCCGTCCGCCGGCTCTTTAATCCCGAGATCTACCGTAGTTCTCTTTGAAACGTGCCATGTTCCGTCGGCGTCTTTGGTTATCGCGACCTCTTTGCCGGCAACTCTGCCAACGTGTTCGCCGGTTTTCTTGATGTAGGTGAAGCCAACGTCGTCGGCCTTTGGGACTGCGGGTGGGGTTGGCTCGGCCTTGGCTGGTGCCGCTTCCGGCTCTGGTGCTTCGGTCTTGGCAACGGGCTCGGCATCGGCTTCGGGCTCGATCTTTGTGGCCGGAAGGTCCGCATCCCCTTCTTCCAAGAATCCCAGATCCTCTTTGAGAATGTCAATATCCTCGCCCTTGAATCTTGCGACAATCTCTTGTGCTGGGCGGAAACCAACTTCGGGCACTTCTTCTGCAAAGTATTGTCGTATCCGCTTGGCCGCTTCCCCGTCCTTCTGGCCTTTGGATATGGCGTCAATGGCCTCGCGCATCTCCGCATCTTCAAAGAATTTGCCGTACTTGCTGGACATATCAAACTGTATGTCCTCCATCTCAAAATCCGGATGCTTCAGAACGTCTTCAACATCATCCTTAAAAGCGTCCCAGTCCTGCCGCGTGGCCTCGCCCGTCTCGACATACTTGCCCTTTTGCTTTGCTTCGGCACTGGCAGCCTTCTCGCCCTTGATAGCTTTGGCCTCGGTGGTCTTCCCGATCGAAACAATCTTCCGGCGTAGGTCGGTATCGAGTTCTTCGTACTGGAATTTCTGCCGGTCGGTGATGTCGCCCCCGATCCTGTCCGCAACTTCTTTGCGTGCATTTGAGAGTGCGGCGCGTTGCTCAACAGGTCCCATCTCGTTGAACTTGTTGCTCCATTTAGGATCTCTTGGACGCCAATCGTCGATGATATCCCCAACCTGACGTGGACCGCGCATGTTGATCTTGCCCCCTGCGGGCTGGTTCTGAGCGTCGTCGAGCTTCTGCTGTCCAGCTTCCTGCCGTGTCTTACTGCGCGTCTCTGGAGACGGTAACAGTCGATCGAGGTCGGTGTCGCCAATGCCCCGGAGCTTTGTTCTTGTCTCAAGCAGTTCGCGGTTATTGGTGTTGAGCTTTGCAAGGATGTCCTTTGCACTCTGTACGGCCTGTTCCTCTGCCTCTTTGGGAACGTCGAGACGGTTTGTGCTTACGGTTCCTTCTCCGGAACCGCTTACATCAGCCTCTTTGCGTAGCCCCTTGCGTCGGTTCTCGATACGCGCATCCGCCTCGTCTTCCCCGATCTTCTCGCGAAGTTCCGAACGCTCTACAAGGTCAAGTGCCTTGTCGGTGATCGCATTCAGTTCCTCCGGGGTTGACTCTCTAATGAAATCATCGAGAGCTTCGTCCGACTGCTTGGCAAATATCTCGGCGGGGTGCCTGAGTTGTACGTCCTGCCCGGGCTTGATCGCATCCGGGAAGCTGAGCCTTTTCCCGTCAAGGTCGAACAGAGAGAACGCGGCATCCATCGCCATTTCAATAATTATCTGCTTGCGCTCCGCCTCGTCCGTCCAAGAGTTTTTGCCCTGTATCAGATCCGACCCGACATTGACCAAAGCGCCAGCAATCGGTTGTGCTACGAGTTGGATCGCGTTCCGGGGGAGCCACATCTCGGGGAAGGGGGAAACCAAATGTGCCGCGGTTGTCTCTGCGGTGTGGATAAGTGCTTCCGCTACAGACTTTTTGCCCATCGCAACCTGTTCGGCGTTGAGCCCGCCCGACTGTGCTGTTCCGATAGACGCCCGGATAATACCGTTGCCAAGCGTTGCCCGGAGCCGATTGTTCTTAACTGCCCCCAACAGTGCGTTGAGCTTTTGCGGTGCGCCGGCCTCGTTGAGAAGTCCCATTCCGGTAAGTTGCTGTAGGACCGTGCCACCAATCTGACCACCCACAACGTAGTTGGGATGCTCCTTCTCTGCTGCAGTGCCTATCGCGGATTGATCCATCTCGTCGCCACCAAGAGCCGATACGCCCGGAAAACTCTTCCGGAACCCGCGATGTGCGGCCAGCCCCTTTATGGCTGTTCTGCCAAGAAACGTCTCTTGTATTCCGCTGATAACAGATTGTGCGATGTCCTCGCGAAGCTCTTTCTTTATGGCCTCCATTGGATCGGCCTTTGGGTCGTCGCCACCCTCAAAGATGTCTTCGGCAAGAGTCTGGTCCGCTGGCCCGACACGCATCCGGGGATCTTCTGTCAATTGAGTGTCTGCTGCAGTAGACGCGGGGTCTGCTGTCTCAAACTCAATTCCGGACGTGTCGCCCTGTCCGCCCTGTTCTGTGGCAAAGGCGTTGAGTGATTGACTATCCTGCCGTGGTGGAGTTTGACCTGCTGATTCCGGCCTGTTTTGGGGGTCGAACTCGTCATCCCCGGGGGTTCCGAATATCTTGTCGAGTGTGGAGAGCTTTCCGCCCCGCTTACTCATCTTGGCAAGGCCCAAAACGGTATCGGCATAATTGTTACTGTCTTGGCCGGTAACGTCAGTCCCTCCGCCGTGATACTGAAATAGTGCTTTGCCGTAATCCCCGCCGTTTCGCTCAAGCAATCGAGACAGGTATTTGGTTCCACCAAGGATATTCTCTCTGGGGTCCCACGAATTACTCACCCCGTTCTCTTCTGCAGTAGCGTCAAGCATCTGCATCAAGCCTTTTGCGGTTCCCTTCGGTAGACCCTTGAGCCTACCATTCTTCCACAAACCGTTTTCAGGACTCTCCGCATTCTGCTGTCCACGCGATTCTTGGTGGATGACGCCCCGGATAATCTCTCTTGGGACCGTCGGGTACTGCTGTGCCGCTTCCTCTATGATTTCTTCCCATTGGGCAATGTTGGGGCTCAATTCCCCACCACCACCACTACCGGAGCCAACCGCGGGTGAAGAAACTTTCCCCGAAAAGATGTCGTCAAGGTTTGCGAGTGTCATTATTTGCTTGTCCCTGCTTTACTGAAGTCACTACGGATTTTGTCGATAATGGCCTGCACCGTGAATGGACGTTCCGTCTTTGGGTCCTCGTACTTACCAAGCAATTCGATTATCGGCACGTTCTGGTAGGTCGCGTCGAGATTGAGAGATACAACCCCGGCATCGTCAGTGTTGAGAACGCCGGCCCGAGGTCCGTAAAACTGGGCATTGTCTGAAGCAATCAACCGTGCTCTGTCTGCCGCTTCAATCAAGCCCATGTTTGTAGATCCGACGAATGCGCGGGTCAACGTGTTCTCGGCAACCTTGCGCTCCGCACGTTCGACTGCCGGGTTCGCAATCTGTTCGTTTGTTTTTGGATCGAGAATGGTCGCCGTGTCTGGGTTTGAAAGCAACTGACGCAGATTGTCTTCGTCCAGATCCGCTTTTGATTGGAACGACAACCAGTCCTTCACCTCTACATTCGGCGGAGTACCGCTGCCACCTGAACCACCACTGCCGCCACCGCTGTTGTGCGCGAAGTGCGAAGTTGGTTTCGGTGTACGAGTGTCGCCAAACTGCATGTCTCCTGCCAACTCGTCGTAGCCAAACGGTGAATTGTCCGGCTTCCCACTTTCGTCTACACGATTGAAGTCTCCGGCGAGCTTCGTGTTCCCTGCAATACGCTCTTTGATCTGCTCCTGCTTTGTCTTCTCTCTTGCAATTTCAAGATCGTTCTCTTTGATCCTCAAATTAGAGAGTGTCGACATAGCGTTGTCCGGGCTTGCCATGCCATTCTTGACGCCTTGAATGGTGAGGTTCGCGAGTTCGTCGATCATCGACAACGGTTCCGGCGTCGGGTCCGCACTGCCAAAGTCGTTGACGTCGAGCGCCTGTGGCTGCGCTTCGCGGAGCGGGTTCTGCTCTGCAAAGGTTGACCGTTGTCCCGCCTCTTTGATGGAAGGCATTTGCGACAACTGTGCCAGTTTTGTATTGACCTCATCCGGAGTGATAAGCCCCTGATCTATTGCATTCCCCAATATCGGGGCAATTTGCAACTCATATTCCTTTGGGTCTTCACCCTCGCGGGCCTCCCTTACTTTGATGCCTGTGTCACCAAGGACCGCCAGCGCGGTGTCGTAGAGGTCTTTGTTCTGACTGGCCGCGTCGGAGTATGAAGCGCTTGCACGCTGGTACTGTTGGTCTTTCTGTAATGCCGCCGGAAGGTTTGCAATCGCACTCGACGCAGTATTGAAACCTTGCTGTATCGCCGCACTCCGTATGCCGACGCCTGCCAATGGGTCGTATCGCCTTGCCATCGTTTCCCCCTACTGCTTCCAACGCGAAAGGTTGTCGTTTTTGAGTCCGATATTCGTATTGAGTAATTTTTCTACCTGTGTGACCTGATCGCGGGTAATCTGGTAATTGTTCTTCCGCTGTTCTTCGCCAAATCTCGCACGGTCGAGTGCAATTCTGTCGTCTGCTTGGCCGAGCTGTTTTTGTGTGGACGCATTACCAATTGCGTTTGCTTTTTGCTGGGCGAAAAAGTCCCTGTTATCCAGAGACTTGTTTTCTGCTTGTGCTTTTGCCAGATCATCACTCGCGACCTTTGCAGAATAAGCGGTCCCAATAATAGAGACTATCGAAGAAATGATTGTTGCTGCTGCTAACGTAAACGCCATTTCATCCTCCTATGCCAACGAGTATCCGTCGGCATCGTTTTTACAGTACCTTATATTCAATTTCGTCAGTGATTATTCCCTGCAAAGCCATGGTCTCAGCGAGTGTTTCAGTTCCCGTGTATGAGAACTTCTTTCCTGTCCACGGATCAAGAAAAGTCATGATCTGCGGATAGCCAGATGCGTCATTCCACTTGGCAGTTATTCCTGCTGATATCGGCAAAGGAATGAGAGGTCTTCCACCAATGTCTACTACCTTTCCTACATTTCCATTTATCCACGTTTCAACGTGGTCTTTGACAAAATTTATATGGTTAGCTCTTTGTGCGTCTTCTTTTTTGATAGCAAAATCAGGGCGCGATGCACCAAACTCGTCAATCTGATATAGCGGAACGAACTTGCCGTCTTTGTAGAATTGGTCGGTATCATTTGGCGCGTTGATAACGTAGTCGTCTGGGTTTGATTTGATCGCTTCAACAAGCCCTTCAAAGTCCCAATCTCTTTACCTCTATTATGGGTTCACCTATGGGTTCACCGGAACCATCATTGGCCCCACCACCTTCTGATAGTTCGGAATAGTTTTGGGGTTTGTTTACTTCCCACTTTCGCCCTATTTTTGCCTCGCTCGTTGCGTCTACCAGTTTATACGAAGGAATCGTGCTCTTGAATGATTCCCACTGCTCTGCAGATGACATGGCATCCCATTCCGCATCCGGTATGGCAGCACCATCTTCACCGGATACAACAGAGCTTCCGCTGAGATCCTTGATACCCTTGATTGAGAATGTCCCGTCGTCGCTCTCTTCCCAGTCGATGAAGAGTTTTCCGCTCATTGAGTCTGCGAGCAGTGTCTTTGCCATCTCCCCGTCTTTTGGAGACAAAGCCCCGGACGCAACAGCTTCGTCTATCTGTGCGTTGTTCGCAACGATTGCGTTTGTAAGGTTCGGGTCGTTCGCCGAATCGTACTGAGAGGACGCCCACTCTGCAGAGACTTCACCTTCTCCTCCGAATGATTCCCAAAGCTCTTGAGCGTTGTTGGCAAACCCCTGATCTCCCATTCTTTCGTCTGGTGTCATTCCGTCGAGTGAAGTTTTGCGAGTCTGCGCGTATGCTGCGAAAGATCCGCCCGTACCGGCGTCCGCTGTCGTCTCAAGATTTTTAAGATTCGCTTCTGCAGTGCGCCTCGCAATGTCGCGATACTCGCTGACCGCTGCAGGGTCAAGACGTTCTCCTGTAGCGCCCTCGTATGCCGCCAAGAAGTCTTCGTCAGAACCGTACTCTGCTGCGTAGCTCAATCCCTTCCACTGCTCTGCGTTCTCTGCGTTGACGCTGGCCTGTGCCCCGGGGACCGCCGCGGCGCGACTAGCCTCTTCCTGTGCGCCAAGATTCACGTTCGTATCGAATCTGCTGGAAAGGATTTTGTCGTCGTTAATCTGTGCGAGCTGATCTCCAAGCCCCTGCCCTGTGAGTCCGAGACTGTTTATGCGTCCTGCTGTTGCTGCTCTGGAGTTTGCCTCTGCCCTCGACTGCCCTTCGTTGACGCCGGCCCGTATCGGATCGAAGTTCTCTCCGGAGAGTTGGCGACTGAGTTGGTCGTTGAGTTGGCCGTTGAGCGGGTCGGGTTGCGTTCTTCCGGTGAGATCCTGAGTAACGCCTGCGACTCCCCCGGTCAGTCCTGCCAACGGGTCGACAACTTGAGCCTTGCGGAAAATGGGACGTTTTATTGCCATATTGATTCTCCTATGCGAGTGCGACGGTGCGATTACCGTCCGTGTCAACCGTGATAACGATTCTGTTGGTGCTACCGTTCTGCTTCTTGTACGAAAGAATAGTGTCGGAGCCCGATGTACTCTTAACCACATCGCCTGCCGCGAATGCAATCATCAGTTCAATGATCACGGTGAGTGTAAGCCCGTCGGTTGTCTCAGTATAGTCGAGCTTCACACCGTCTGTTCCTGTGTCCACCAAAACAGCCGCACTGTCTACCTTGACCGCTGCGATGTCTGCACTAATATCAACCGCAGGAGATCCAAGTTTTGGTTGCATGTTAGCAGTGTCTATCAGAATGGCATTGGTGTCGGCATATATCGCAGCGTTTTGTGCTTGCAGTGTGGTTGCGGTATCAACGAGAATTGCATCGAGAATGAGGTCAAGCCGTTCGCCATCGATCCAATCTGTCAACGCCCCGGCCCTTGCAGCGGTCCACACAGCAGCCGTTGCCGCACCTTCCGTTCCACGCATCACAGACTGTGTGTACGTCTCAATAGGTGCGCACGATACACCGCTTGTTGAGCACACTGGGCGTCCTCTGAATAGATCACAGTTCGCCTCCTCGTCGGTGTGGTCCATGGTATAGTATCCGGGCATATTGACAGCGCTGTCTTCGCTGACAGTCCCACTCAGTGTACCGATGTATGTACCATCTTGTGCGTAGTTGACAGAGATATTGGCTGCTTCACCATCTGCTGGTAGTCCCGTCGCTGAGAAGTATGCGAAGATTGCGATGTCACCGGCTGTATTCTTAAACATGGTTTGTCCTTAGTTGCCGTGACGCATGATATAGGGGAAAAAGAAAGCGCCGCCACCACCACCGCCACCAGCCGTGTCTGCGGGTGGGAGTCCTGCTGTGCCGTAGTAGAGTGATGTCCCATTTGCGCCTATGTTCCGCTCAAATCTTCTCAACGCCGACGAGTCAGTAGCACCA
>Ga0207997_1001288_pt1 | contig 12987 bp, 18 predicted proteins | sample AntAceMetag02UKN_FD_184777 | JGI IMG/M metagenome (GOLD analysis project Ga0207997, IMG submission 184777) | Saline lake microbial communities from Ace Lake, Antarctica - Antarctic Ace Lake Metagenome 02UKN (SPAdes) (version 2) | ecosystem: Environmental > Aquatic > Non-marine Saline and...
ATTTTGCAATAAAAATAATTGAAGATGTAAGAAAAGATCCACCAATTAAAATGACAGCTGAGCTTATTGCTAAGTCTAAGTATCCTGGGTTCATGTGCCAGACTTGTGGTCAGTTTGGTTGTGATAGAATTGAGGGTGGACAGTATATTCACAATGATTGTTTTATGATAATTCGTGAAAAAACTCTTGAATTCATGGCTAAAGAGCTACACTTATCTGTTAAAAAACAATAGGTTTATATACTTCGTAAACACTAATATATCTATAATATGTAAACATTATGTTAATAAAAGAAAAATGTGATATAAATGATTAAAAAAATAAAACCTAAATACAAACTCATAAGAGTAAATGAAACTGTTTATGATATTCTTAAATCCAAAAAGCAATACAATGGTCAATCCTTCAACAGTTTATTTTTCAATCATTTTAAAATAAAAAAAGGGAGAAAATGATAAAATATGTCTGATAAAATTAAAATGATAAAACCGAGAATCACTCTTAAGAGTATATTTAGAACCACACCTGCAGAGAGAAAAGCATATTCTAAAGATGTCAGAAAATATAATTATAATATAATGGAACAAGCACGACTTAAAAAGTTATCTGATAAAGAACAAGCTGATTATCTTAAAGCTTTGGAAAATTCAAATAGAAAATTTAGCCAGAGTAGAGTTAATTATATATATGTTACTCAACCTTATGTTGAACCTAAACCAGCTGTGCAAAAATCAAGTTCAAGCTCTGGATCAAGAAGTAGTAGTTCTTCAAGTAGAGGTTCTTCAAGTAGAGGTTCTTATTCTCCATCAAATGTCAGAACTGTTAATGGTAGAATTACTTATACACTTCCAAAGAAAACAACAAGCATGTCAAGTTTACTTAAAATGTCTAAACCAACTAAATGGGCTAAACCAACTTATACAAAAAATAAAAGGTTGTTTAAATAAGGTTAAAATATGCTGAATAATCCAAGTCTTTTTAGAAGTGGTTATCAACCACCTACACCAATTCAGCAATCCAAGGCTCTATTGTCTACTAATAGAATTGTAGCTAAACAAAAAGAAGATGAAGAAAAAGCAAAGAGAATTCAAGCATTTTCTAAAAATAAAATGGTATACCCACAAAGACCAACCTCACCAGGTAATGAGGCATCACCTAATTTTGTAGGTGCAATAAGACCATCTAATCTACCAAAACCTAATATGTTTAATAATCTACAAAAAAAAGCAATTAATTTACCTGCCTCATTATATTCTCAAAAAAAGCAGTTTGGTCAAAGTTTTGTTAAATCTGGAAAAGAATCTTTAAAGAATTTATGGGTAATATCACAACCTACCAGAAAACTTTTTAGTGATAAAGAAACCAGAAAAGATTTAGTTGAAGGTTTAAAAGTAGTAAAAGATGCAACTGTAAAAAAAGCAGACCAAATTGGTAGTGGAGTTGTAACTACAATTAAACAACCTAAATTAGCAGGACAAATTCTAAGAAATGAATCATTACCAAACCTTAAAGCTGGGTTATTTGTTGCTGGTGCTGGGGCAACTGGAATTGCCACTAATCTTGTAGATTTATCTAAAACCCCAACTGGTAGAGGTAAACTTGCTTATGGGGTTGCAGAACTTGCTGCATTTGCAGCAGCAGGAGAAGGTGCTAAAGCTGGGGATTTTTTCTTAAGGAATAAATGGGTTAAACTTGGTGCAAAAGAAATTTCTATTGATGATTTTATCTCAACTCAAGCTATCAAAGAAGGATTACCAACCACTGCTTTACCAAAAGTTAAATCTATCAAAGAATTAGTAACTAAAGGTGAGGCTTCAAAAGGATTTTATAAAGAATACCCAGAACACTATGTATTCACAACAGCAGAACCTGTTGCAACCAAAGATGCAATTAAGATATTTACACAAGCCGATAAAAAAGCACTTGGAATCAAAACCAGAATTGAAGATGCAGGAATATGGTCTGCAAGTAAGGGTGAGGCAAATATTTGGGCTTTAAGATTAAATGGTGGTTCAAGTTATAAAGATTTAAAGTTTAGTTTATTCCCTAAGCTATCAAAAACAGGAACTCCTGGTTATAAGGATATTTTAGTCAAAAGAATAGAAAGACTACCTGAAAAAGTTTTACAAACTGATGTTAAGTTTGATGTGGTTTCTAAGTATCAAAAATTTTTATCTAAAACTAAACCCTCAACTATGTCTATTGCTAAGAGATCTGAGACAAGTAAAATTGGTGATTCAGAGATTATTAAATGGATTAGAAAAGTAGATCCTAAAACACCAGGTTCTTCTGAAAACCAGTTTATCCAAATGGCTGGATCAATACTTCAACCTGCTGCTAAATTAAAACCAACCAGTTTACTTGGTAGGTTTAAAGGTTATGATGAATTTTTAAATATAAATGGTGTTGCAGTTCCTTTTAGAAAAGCAATAGTTTCTGGTGCAAGTATATATAGAAAGGGTGCTATAGATACTTCTTTTAGAAATCTTAAACTCGCTGGACAAAAGGGTTTTGCAGATATATTTGGGTCAACAAGAAAAACTCTAAATTCAGAGCTTGGAAAAGTAGCTGATTTCTTTGGAGAGAGAAGTTTTCAAAAATCTAAATCTAATGTTAGCTTAAAAAAATATTTCTCACAACCTACTGTGCTTAATGTTAATCTTGGGGGTGCTGGACTTGGTTATTTTGCAACAAGCAACCCAAGAATAAAAAATACTGCAAGTTTTGTTGGTATTAACCCAAGCTATCCTAATGTTAATACAAATTATAATATTAATTCAAATTATAACATTAATACTAATTCAAACTCATTTACAAAAATAACTAAACCAGATTATAGTGGTGTTTTCTACAATAAAGATAATAGTAGTTATGTGCCTACAAAACCAAGTGATGAGATTAGAAATATAATTAAACCTTATGACGATGGTGGAAGACCACCACCTCCACCTCCTACTGATGATGGTGGAAGACCACCACCTCCACCTCCAACTGATGAGTATCCAATAATATCCAAACCTAAGCCATACACCCCAAATTATCCATCTAAACCATACCTTACACTTAAGACCCCACCAACCACTACAACCACAAGATTATTTGGTAGAAGTAGTTCTAAAAAACCATATAAAAAGGATACTTATACCCCAAGCCAAGCATTTGATGTGCTTGTGCGAACCACAGGTAAATGGACAAAGGTAAGTACACCAAAAACACTTAATTATTTTGCAGCTAAGCAAAAAGGGTTTAGTATAGCTGATAATTATGCAGAGAGAAGTGTTAAGCTTAAACCAACAAACAAGACAGCACAAATAATTTCAAATAAAAACCCAAAGAATGCTTACAAATTCTCTTGGAACAAATCTAAAAACAAAAAACTTAAACTCTCATTCATAGAGAAATCTAAATATGCGATTGACACTAAGGGTGAGTTCAATAAAATAACCTACAAAGGAATTATGTCAAGAAAAAAGAAAAAGGGTTTTGTATTTTAAACATATTTAAAAAGTGTTTTATACTAAATATATATAATAGGAGAAAATGATTTATGTTAACTAAAAACGAGAAAGGTGGCTTTGAATTACAAGACATGTTCATGTTCATAATGTTCGCAATTATGCTTTTTGTATTTGTAGCGATTGCATCACCAATAACTGCATTATTCAATTTTGATGCGATTGCAAATGGTGCATTACTTGAGCTTATGATTAACTTGTTCGCTGTGATCTTGTCTGCTGGATTTTTAATGAGTTATATTAAAAAATGGAACACCCCAGGAATGTGATTTTTTTTGAAAAGTCGCATTCGTGCTTGGGATACCAATTGGAGCATATATATATATGATCTCAAAGAGTTGATGAAAAAATGAATCCAAAACTGAAAATATTCTCAATAACACTTATTTTAATAATCGCACTATTTATTATTCCAAGTATTCATTCTACTAATTTAAATACTGATTTAATATCATATTATAAGCTTGATGAAAATTCAGGCACAACAGTTATTGATGCAACTGGTTCAATAAATGTAAGTAATATAGGTGCTACTATTAATCAAACTGGAAAAATTGGTAAAGCATATAGTTTTGATGGTAGTAATGATTATATTAGTTTAGATACAAATTCATATGTGAGTATTGCAGGAGATTTATCTATATTTATGTGGATTAAAGTAACTTCGTTTCCATCTACAGGAGATAGTTATTTAATTTCAGATTGGTCTACACCTTATAGAAATTATGTTTTAAGATTAACTTCTGCTAATAAATTAAGTGTATTAAATGGTAATGGACTTACAAGTCAAGATACAGAAATATTATCTACAGGTACTTTAAGTACAGATACTTGGTATTTTGTAGGATTTATTAGAGATACAGTAAATAATACTGTTAAAATATATATTGATAGTGCTTCTAAGTCAGCAGCAATCAATTATGATGGGAATTCAACTACTAATGCTTTAAATATTGGTGCTAATTATTTAGGAAATACAGCTAATTATAATGGTATAATTGATGAAGTAGGAGTTTGGTCAAGAGCATTAACCTCAACTGAAGTTTCTGACCTTTATAATTCTGGAGATGGTTTAACTTATCCTTTTCCAACCTATATAGTAAGCTTATCAAATCCAACTGGAACATATTACAATAATTTTGACCTTAACCTAACCACCCCCATGGCTGATGCAAACATATATTACACTAATAATGGAACAACACCAGATAATACTGATAATTTATATTCAACACCATTTTCAATATCATCTTCGCAAACCATTAAAGCTGTTGCTTATGATGGAACAGATTATACTGATGTTGCAACAGCAACCTACACAATGCAAGTAGCAGGAACACCAACTGCAAATGTAGATACTAATACTTATTATAATAATTTCAATGTAACCCTAACTAAAGATGATACTAACACAACTGGCTCAACTTTAAGATACACTACAAATGGCGATGATCCAACTATTGCTTCAAGTTTATACACAACACCAGTTTCAATTAATGGAACTACTACATTTAAGTTTGCACAATTTAAAACAGGATATACTCCAACTGCAATTACAACTAAGACTTATACAATGGTTGTAACAAATCCTGTAATAACTGAAACAACTGGAACTTATAATAATAGTTTTACAACTACAATAACTAATCCAACTACAACAGGAACAAGTATATATTATACAATAGATGGTTCTGTTCCAGATAATACAGATACATTATATACCGGTGCAATTACAATAAATACAACCCAAACACTTAAAGCAATTGCTTATAAAAGTGGATATACAATTTCAGGAGTAGATACTGAAACTTATACAATGCAAGTAGCTGGAACACCAACTTCAAATGTAAATACAGGAAGTTATAGTGTACCACAAAATGTTACACTTACAAAAGCTGGAACAACCACTGGAACTACAATGACATACACAACTAATGGAGATGCACCAACAATTGCATCAACTGAATATACAACACCAATATTAATCAACTCAACTACAACACTTAAATTTGCTGAATTCAAAACTGGCTATACAGCAGGAACAATAGAAACTAAAACATACACAATAACAATATCAGACCCAACTGCAAATGTAGATACTGGAACTTATAATAATAATTTTAATTCAATTTTAACTCAAACAGACTCCCAAAGTATATATTATACAACTAATGGTTCTGTTCCTGATAACACAGATACATTATACACTACACCAATAGCTATTTCAGGAACAACTACCTTAAAATTCATAGCATATAATGGAGCAATCTATTCAAATGTAATCACAAAAACATACACAATGGCTATTGTTGGAACACCAACTGCTGATAAGATTTCTGGATTATATTATGATCCAATAAGTGTAACCCTAACTAAAGCAGGAACAACAACAGGAACTACCCTAACTTATACCACTAATGGCTCAAGTCCAACCATTACATCAACCTTATACACCACACCAATTTTAATAAGTTCAAACACAACCTTAAAGTTTGCTGAATTCAAAACTGGATACACAGCAGGAGCAATAGAAACTAAAACTTATGAAGTAAGAGACCCATACATACATATCCAATTCTATGATGAAAATTCTGGACTCAAACTTGATGATAAGATTAATATAATAGATACTACTAATGGGATAACTTATAACCCTAATGCAACTGGGTTATGGGAAGAGAATCTTAGAGATATTGATTGGAATGGACAATACATAAATGCAACCATAAATAGAACCGTTGCTGGAACAACCACACACACAAGCAGAAACCTACAATTCTATTGGGATAATCAAGCTGATCACGATTTAAACTTCAGTTTATTACCAGTTGAATTAGGAGAAGAGGTTGAGTTTTTAGCTAAGGACACTAATGGTAACTTCTGGACAAGCAAGTTCGTGCAGTTTGTGAAAGATGGGAATATTTTAAGTAGTAACCTAACTGATTCAGGGGGTAACTTCACAAGCTATATATTAACCACAGGGGATTATAATGCTGTGTTTTATGGTAGCACAGGAACTGAGTTTGATACTTATATTAAAACCACAGTTACTGTTATTAAACCAAAGAACGAGAAATCACTTGCTTTAATATCACCCTATGATATTGAGGTTGGTGGGTTATTGCTTTATTCAGTTACCAACACAACTGATGCAAACAAGACAGTTAATATATTTGGTGGAACAACCTCAACTTATGACTTTACACTTGTAGATTATAATGCAGACCCTGTTGATAGGGTGTATATTCCAAGAACTTATAACTTAAGGAATCCATGGGGGCTTGGGTATAATCCAACTTATACTTTAGAGAGTTATCTTGTTACTAAGGAAGATGGTGTGATTCCGTCAATCGTGGTTTATGACGAGCTTAAAAGACCATACCCTGACATAACAGTTTCAATCTTCAAGCAAATTGAGGGGAACATGAAACTTGTTGAGCAGAAGGTAACTGACTCAACTGGAAGGACTTCGTTTAGTGGTTTCCCATTGGATACTTATTACATTTATCTCTACGAGAACGGAACTCTAAAGGGTAGTTATAACATACAAGTTAGGGACACAGGGGAAACTTTCTATTTTGTTATAGATAGAACTGCAACTAATGATATAATTTATAGAGGGCTTGATCTTAAATATAACTGGAACAACACACCAGATTACATACAATTATCTACACAGGACTTAGATATTAATCTTAATGTTTATGGTTATTATCTTAATGATTTTAATATAACTGGTTACACAATTAATACTTACCAGAATAATGCTTTGATTGAAACTGCAACTGATGTATTAACAGGGACTAATGTAACCATAACTGAAACATTCAATAAATCTAATTACACAGTAGCTAAACCAATCGTTGTGATTGCGAATGTAACCTTTACATATAATGGTGAGATTAGGACTTTGCAGATTAAGAAGTCAGTTGCGACAGGCACTTCAGAGAGTGGGCTTTTAATGGTTCTGAAAAACTTCCCTGAGAAAGTTGGGTATATCTGGACAATACTATTGAGTATACTAATAACTATATCTGTAATAGTATTAGTTGGGACTTCAGGGTTTATTGATAGGAATTATTTATTATACTTAGGTTTATTTGTTCTTGGAATCTTCGTGTTTATTGGCTGGTTTGCAGTTGGTGTTGAAGTTTTAGGGATTGATGTGATGTGGTTCATGTATATAATTACAATAGTAGCAGCAGTTGGGTTTGCTGTGAAGGACGAGCAGAGGTAATAATTATGGATATAACAATAGGAAACATTTTAGCATTTGTGATTATACTATTTGCAATAAATGGTGTGGCAACAGGGCTTGGTGTAACCGACCAATCTAAACTTAATAGTTTCAATGTTTTTGGTTCAGATACTACAGTTAATAATTTAACTGATAAGTATCAGGACAATAACTTAGCTATTGTTGGGTCAAGCACACCTGAGCTACCTGATACTGCAACCACAGACTCAAGTATAATTACAGGATTGCCATTCACATCAAATATAACCACACAAACCACAACTTTTTGGAACTTATTGGGTGGGCTTATGTTTGGTTATGCCTCAATCATAATCTTATTACCAATAGGAATGGTTATGACTTTTATATTGATTGGGATAATTGGGTTTATGCAATTTGGTGCGATTATATATTTATTACTTTATGTATTTTCAATATTTAGGGGTAGTGGTGGATTATGATGTTAACTTTACTTGCAACAAGCACAACCTTAGGGAACACCTTTGAGCAGTTGTTGTTTAATGTATTTGGTTCTGCTGAGTTGTTTGGGGTTATAATAATTCTTGGGGTTATGCTTATAATGGGGATTAGTAATATATCCCCTAAGTTTATGCTCATGGTTGCATCTTTTTTAGTTATTGCATTTAATTTTGTATATGGTGGGACTATATTCAATACTCTTACTGTAATAATTGTTTTAATTTATGGTTATCTTGTAGCAAAAATGATAATCAATGCTTTTAGTAGGTAGATACATAATGAGTAGAGAGAACAAGATTTATGAATTTAAGTCTGAGCTTTTAAAGGATTTTGCTAAATACCCAGACTCTAAGATATCAGCACGGCAGTTTGTGGGTATTAGAATTAGAGATCTAAAAAAGAAACTTAAGAAAGAACCTTCTGTTAAAAAAAGGTTTGTTATTAAGAGGATAATTAAAATATACGAACAAGTGAGATAAAAACATGTCCTGGAAGATTGTTAGACGAAAATTCACAGCACTAAAGTTTGAAAAAGGCTCGCCTGATAGATACAAACTGAATAAGAGTTCATTGACCTCTGAGTTTGCACGAAAGAAGGTTTGGCTTGTGCTTGACGACACGAATAGACCACTTAAATCTTTTAAGAGTATAACTGAGTGTAAAGAGTTTATGAATAATCCTGATAAGTTTATACCAAAGAATAGGATTAAGAAGTATACGAGGGATAAGTTCTTACAGACTCGTGAATTTTTTGAGAAGAAGAAGTATAACCTAAAAACAAGTTTAAAATTCTAAAGTGAATTATGAAAAGGAAATTTATAACTGCGATTGATCCATTATTAAATAGAAGAGTGCCATATGTAGTTATTAATAATAAAGCTATATCTTTAGTAACTAAACATCAATTTAAATATAAAAATAAATAAAGTGATTAACAATGATGGTAAAGAGAGCAAGAGATTATCTTGCAATGATCTTAGTGAGCATACTTTTCTATATTCCTATGTTCATTAGGACACCAAACTTTGCATTTTTAGGAAATGATAGTTATTACTTCCTTAATTATATATTTTACCAAACCCAACTGCATGTTTCTACTTTTATTCAAGAGAGCTTGTTTGGTCTACTTCCTGCTAACATATTAGTATTAAAATTGATAATGCTCTTAATTACTATACTATGCTTAATCATTTTTTATGAAACAGTTGAAACCATTAAGAAAAACAGAGGGTTACTTGCAAGTTTATTCCTACTTAATACATTCTGGTTTTCGTGGATTTTCATGAAACTTGAAGACGACTTGTTTGGGCTACCTTTTGTTCTTATTAGTTTATACTTTTTGGTTAGATATTTGTATAAAACAGATAGAACCAAACTTCTTGATCTTAATATAATTATGAGCTTGGCTTTTTTGTTCATTGGGGTTTTAATCTGGAATTATGCAATTTATTTTGTGATTGCATTTTTGTTTATTTCACAATTTCATAAACTTTATATTTTTGCGAGTTTAACTTTAATTCCATTTTTACCTCGTTTGATAATTGCAATTAGACCAAATTTATTAATTTCTGAAAACCAACCACTAAAAGCAATTATTGTTTTGTGCTTGATTGGTTTTTTATATTTTAAAAAAGTTAGGTTGAAAGAAACTTGGTTAGCAGTTTTGGTTTTTTCGTGCCTAAGTTTAATTAATATCAAGCTAATCTACATTTTAGTGCCTATCTTACTTCTGAGCTTTGTTAATGTGGACTTAAACGAGTCTTTGAAGATAAGAAACACAATTATATTTGTGTTAGTATTGCTTTTTAGTGTAGCTGTATATCAAAATATGATTACCTACCCAACAAACAAAGAATATGAGTTGGTTAGTATAGCCCAAGAGTATAGTTTAATGCAAAACAAAGAAATATACTTTAATTGGTCAGTTGGATATTTTGCAATCTGGCATAATTTTGATGCAAAAGACTTTGGATCAGTTCCTGCTTTAGAAACTGATTATAAAAATAAGATAATTGTAACTACAAAACTGGATAAGAAAATTAAGTCCTGTGAAATAATAAAAAAGAGCAAGTGGCTTACTCTTGCCTCTTGCTAAATTTAGAATTAACTTTGTCTAATTCCTTTTTTGCTTTATTATATTTAATCTGTATTGAAAAAATATAATATATTAAACCACACAATAATATTAATGCCATTGATACACCATTAAGATTAGAAATTAGGATTATTACAAAAAGAACCATAATTACTAATATAATATTATTTAGTTTGGTGTTTGTGGTTTTTAGTTTAGTTATTGTGTTATTAATATGCTCAATCTCTCTTTCAAGATAACTTGTTTTTTTAGTCATTAATTTTTATCCTCCTTTTTTTAATAGATCCAAATAATTATATTCATAATTATTATTAAAAAACTTAATATAAAAATAAATATTCTAAAATATTTATTTTCATTAGTTTTATCAATATCTGAATGATAATATAATTTAACCATTTACCACTCACTTTTTTAGGTTTTTAACTCTTTCAAGAACGGTTAAACCTGAATCTTCCTTCATTTTTGATTTAAAACTATTCTGTTCATAGTCTTCTACTTCATCTTCTAAAGACTTTTCAGATTTGTCAAGATCTTCTTCAAGTTCTTCAGTTTTTTCTTCAACTTCAATTTCTTTTTTGGTTTTCTTTGGAATTTCTTCAATTTCTTCAGGAGTAGGTTCTTCAGGTTGACCAATCACACCGAGCTTAGTAAAAACCTCTGTGTATAATGATACTTCTTCAGCATAGTTGTTGTATAGTGCAGTTATGATGAACTGAATAGTCTGGTCTTCATTAATATTGGTTTTAAGTAACTGTTCTGCTGATTCAAGCACATCAGTTCTATCTTTGTTGTTCTCAATTAAGAGATCAAGCATTTCATACATTTTTTTCTTATTTAATTCCATCTATATCACCTTTTGATTTTAATCCAATTATGGTTATATCATAATCAGTCTTATTAGATAACTCACTAACATTTATTGCAGTTTCTATTATACAATCTTTATCAGTTATCACAAACCCACCTTTCTTTATTTCTTCAATAAATAAATAATAAAGATAGTTTGAAAACATAACATATTGTTTGTCATTATTAACTAAGTTAAATCTTTGGTAGAATAGTCTTTTATCTTGAAAAAGAAAATCGTGCTTAGCTTTAGAGCTTAAGTCTATTGTTAGTTCGTTGATTCCTGGAACAAGCACATATTTATTAAGTGCATCACCATCAATCTCGCCTTTGTTCATATCTTTTTTAATTTCTTCTATTGCATTCATTTTTTATCACCTTTCTTATTTTTATATTTTATTTTTGAAACTATTTTTTCTAAAAATTCTAAAAGTTTTTTTTCATCTAAATTATTACTAACATTTATATCAATGGTTTCAGTTTCAGAATTTATTAATATATTTATTTTTACAATCATTTTTAAACACCTTTTTATTTATATTCTTTTCTATAGATTGATTATATTCAGTTAATCTTTTATTTTTTAATAAACCGTATTTTTTAGAATAATTAATAATAAGCCAGTTAACACCAACCAATCCAACTTGTTCTAAAGTATTTAAGTTGTCTATACTCGCATCAACATAATAACGACCACCACTTTTTAATCCAAAGATGATTTTCTTTTTTGAATATTTTTCAATATAGTTAATAGATTCTATATTAATTGAAACAATTTTAACCTTCCATAAAAATGTGTCTTCAAAATCTACCATTTTTATTTTATTACTTTCCATTAGTTCCACCTTTCTCGTATTTTTATATTACAACCATTAGTTGAATACCACATTATAGTATTATAAATAAAACTTCGCTCACCAGTAAACTTTAAAATCTTAGTTTTACCTGTAGGGAATCGTATTTATTAGAATCATCAGATTTTGATTTATCAAATCCTTCATCTGTTACTTTTATCTTATACTCAGAAATTAAATACTGAAAGACTGCATTTGCAGACTTAAGATTTAAATTAATTTGGATAAGTTTCATTTTAGTTCTTTCTTGCTCTGTTAAAAACAAATTGTATTGTGCCATTATATTACCCCCTTTTTTTTAATAATTGATAATAATTCTTTTTTTAAAAAGTTTAATCTAAATTTTAAATAATTACCACCTATAATATATAGAAAAAATACAATACAAACTAAAATTAAAATTATAAAAACTAAAATTAAACTTCTAACCATTTTTAATCACTTTTTTAATCATTAATTTATTTAAAGCATCATCAAATATTTTTGTAGGACTTAAATTATTCTTTTTAATAAAATCGTTTTGGATTTCAGTTATTCTTAAACTACAACGATAAACTTTTTTTTCATCTTTAGTAAGTAATTTAAGATCCATGGCTTTTTTATAATTATTCTTTTTATTATCTTTCCAAACAAAAGATGGTTGTTTTCCTTTTAATTGTTTATCTTTCATTTAGACCACCATATCCTTAACTTTTAAGTTATATAAACCAAGTTTGGTTGCTGAATAATTAGATGCTTGATTACTATAAGCATTATACTTAACTCTTTGAATAGACTGGTTTAATTTATCCATTCTTAGTTCCTTAACAATTCTATTTACTTCTTTTCTTAAACTCATTTTGTTCCATCTCCATATTTTGCTATAAGTTTTTATTATAACTAAATATGATACAATAGGTTTATAAATAGCTCGTTTAATGTTTATACCGCACTTTGTTTTTTTTAGTTTCTTTAATT
>Ga0207997_1001289_pt1 | contig 12986 bp, 33 predicted proteins | sample AntAceMetag02UKN_FD_184777 | JGI IMG/M metagenome (GOLD analysis project Ga0207997, IMG submission 184777) | Saline lake microbial communities from Ace Lake, Antarctica - Antarctic Ace Lake Metagenome 02UKN (SPAdes) (version 2) | ecosystem: Environmental > Aquatic > Non-marine Saline and...
TTCATTAAATCCAAACTGAAGTTTTTTATCATTATCCATATAGAATAAATATCTAATCAAACCTTTTAATGTTTTTATTTGTTTCATGCTGATTCCTCATTGACATTTAATGCGTCGTTAGTTTTATTAGTATAATTAAACAATCCCATCTCTTCAAAATTTTCCATCATTGTATCAATCATTAACGTTTCATTAAAATTAATATCAATCTGAACGCCATCTAAACTTCCTGCAACTCCCATCATTGTTGCTTGTATGTTTGCTTGTTGTAATAACATCCCAGCAACTAATCCTAAAGCAAAAAAAGCGATTGCAGTTATTAATGTATAAAAGATTTCTCTATTCATTTTCCATCTCCTTCGTCTGAGTTGTAATTTGCGTCGTCTTTTAGTGCATCGTGAGTTTGCTCGGCAAGAGTTGGTTCTCTTGATTCCTCAACTACTCTTTCCATAAATTCATTATGTGTTTTCATTTGCTTTTCTCTCTAAAATTAATTTAACTATTACTTCATCGTAAGATTGTCTTGGATGAATTTTAAATAAGTCAAGTGATGTCTTTGTAGCGACGCTGACTTTTATTAATATGGCATCTTCCTTAGACACTCTAATCTTCTCACTAAATTCATTCTTTGGTATTAATATAAAATCTTCTCCATTATTAGTAATAACAAAATCAGCACTTTTTTGACTTTTCCTTAGAGTAGGTTTTATATTACTTCTATTATATTTAGCTTCTATAAAATATTCTCTATCTTCTTTATAACATTTAAAATCAAATACAGATTTCTTTTCTTCTGATAACCATTCTACTTTGTCAAACAAGGAATTTAAAAATACTATACAATCTTTCTCAAACTCTTTTCCTTTACTCACATTACTCATTTTCCTTCTCCGCTTTTAATTCTCTAATCTTAACTTTGTTTCCGCAGCTAGGGCAACTAACCATAAACATTTCTGAATTTGTCTCCCATTCATATGAACACTTTGTGCATTTTGCTTTAACCATAATAAGTAGTATAATAATAAGTATATAAAGGTATCGTTATTGCGTATCCTCATTCTAAAGCGAACTGCCCGACAAACATTCGGGCAAAAATAATAAGTTTTGTAATGTTAAAAATTACTTATTAGGTTTTCTAAAGAAAGCCACTCGTCCATCAGCACTCCACTGCATTCTATAAATGAACTCTTCATCTTTTGGATTCGAGACAAAACCTTCATGCGTTAAAAATCCTATAGGCATTCCACGTATTGACTTTCTTTCGTCAGACAACCACATACATACCTCGAATTTCCAAAAGATTCCATCCACATTATTAAGTGATAGATGAACTCTATTAGTAAACACTTCCCATCTTTTATCTTCCATGTTTTCCTCCTGTTTTATTTAGATTATTTTCCATTGCGACAGTTTCTAATCAATTAAGGAAGTATATGAAATTCCATATACTTTTTATTTTAGTTATTTCCATCGTATCTTAATCAGATTGCGAAGCAGATTGCAATGGTTCCGACAAGAAGCCCGACTAATGCAATTGTCCATCCATGCTTATCTATAAAGTTTATTAATTTATTTATACATATCTCTGGATTTTCATCCACACATCTTTGACAGTAACTCATTCCTTTACCTCGCTTGGTTTACTTGGTCTGTTTTTGCAAAACTCACAATTCTTTTGGTCGCATTTTTCTTCTAACCAAATATCTTTTTTATCATCATAAAATGAATCGTATTCTTTATTATATCTTTTTGCCTCCTTAGTCTTCTGCAAATTTTTATTATCGTGCCAGTCTAATGCTACACACACAGGTGATAGACAAATAGCTATAAACATCCACACAGGCATTTCTGGGTTCTTAGTTATAATAAATGAAAGTAAAGATGATAATATGACTATGCTTATTAATAGTGTATATAAATATTTCATCGTTTTACCTTCCCAGAATCTGTATTCTGTGAATACTTTTCAAAAAAGAATATAATAAGTCCTAATGTTACCATAAATCCAACACCGCCTATAACTGTATAATCTAAACTTTTAGATACCAACCACATGACTATTCCAAACATAATTGATAATAATATTGTAATATAATTAATTTTATTCATTGTTTCCCCTTCCCTGTACAACACGCACTGTCTGCTATTTGGTCTTTGCAGTTAGGACACCACCAACAGAACTCCTTTCCAATTATTCTTTTAGTCATAATTTGTTCTGTTTTACATTTCCCGCAAATTTGTTTTTTTTGTATAGCCATGATTATATAGTTATATAATGTAAATTATATAGCCTCCTTCTGTTTTCCATGAAAACACGCACCAGCCATATCATCCATATCTTTTATATCAATTAATCCACATGTACAGCCTTCTTCCATAACAAACCTTTTGCATCCACCACAATGGGCAAATTCCTTTTTTCCAGACATACAATCTTCTTCACTTATTGGATTATGGTCAAAATCTAGCTTTTTTTGTATAGTACCCTTTTGTCTTAGTTGATTGATAAAATCTCCTACAACCTCTACATCCAATACTCCAGACTTGCATCCCCATGTTGGTTCCCCTTCTTTGTAAATTTGTTTATCCAACTCTGACCCTTTGTTAAATTTCATTCTTCCTCTCCTTTATTTATACGCTTATTACAATGTACACACAAATAATTAGCTGTTTCTCTATCTTTTTTTTCTTTAATTTGTTCTTCAGATAAATCTTGACAGCATTCTATCGCATTCATAAAATGCCAGTGATGACCACCACACTTTTTACAAGCATAACACTTTCTAGCTTCCATCTTCATCTCCCTTCGCAGAGTTTAGATTACCCGCACTCTCTTCTTTTCTTCTTTGATCTTCACTCGCAGCAAATATTGCTTCAAAGTCATCAATCTTCTCTTCTTTCGGTTTCTTCAAAGAAAGCGAATCTAATCCTTTCATATAAATTTTCATTGCTTCAGTTTGAACATACATTGGCAACCAAGTTTTATTATAATACTCTTTCCATTCAAGTTCTTTATCAATTAATTTATTTATCTCTTTATCAGATAATCCTTTCTTATTTATCATAACGACGCTTCCTGGACAGAAGTCGTCTCTTTAGGTAATTTACATAACCCATATATTTCCGCCTGATGCAATATTCTATGACAATACACACACATTAAAGTTACTCCTCTTCCTTCGTTTTGCATTCGTTCTCTCTGTGGTATTCTATGATGTCTTGACATTTCAGACATCTTTCTACTCTTTCCACATATTTTGCATTTCATGATTTTAGGTGCGGGAAGTCTCGCCACGCTTCCCGACTTGTAACTAAAGTAATGATAAAGGACTTAAACTTTATCACCAGAGGTTGATATAAATCAACAGCGAGTATAAATTGTCCCGAATATGGTTATAACTTCGGGACAATGCCTCTCATCCTACAGGACTTCGTTATGAAGGTGGAGGTGATTATTCCAACCCCGAATGAGTACAAACCATTTATATCTATCCATTCTTCATCACTAATTTTATTTTAACTAAATGTTCCGCAACTTCACGCCCCTTTTCTGTTAATGTAAATAACTTTTCTCTACCTTGTTTCTCAATAAAAAGAAGTCCTTCTTCTTCTAATTCATTAAAACTTCTTATACCATGAGAATATATGCAATCACATTCCCTTAAAACTTGTGACATATTTTTATTCTGTAACTGACCACCTAGTTTTATAAGAAGTTCTGTTGATTTTGTTGATCTAAATAATTTCATATTATATAAGATTCTTTTAATTCATTAAAACTTCTTATACCATGAGAATATGTGCAATCACATTCCCTTAAAACTTGTGACATATTTTTATTCTGTAACTGACCACCTAGTTTTATAAGAAGTTCTGTTGATTTTGTTGATCTAAATAATTTCATATTATATAAGATTCTTTTAATTTATCATATATTTCGGTATAACTTTCTGGTAATTTTTTTTCTTCTATTAAAATCCAATCTGTTTTGAAGAAGAATTTTTCCCAATTATTATAAAAACTTCTTGTTTCTTTTAACCATTGTTCACTCACATCCTTTTGTATTTCGTAAGCAATTATTTCATTGGTTTTTATGTTTTCAAAATAAACATCACAGATTTTGTTTTCTCCTACTGGATATTCAGTATAAACTCTAATCCAATATAGATTCTTTTTGTATTTTTCTTTTAAAAGTAGAACTATACATAATTTTATTATCTCATGTTTTAGACTTGCATTTCTTCTTAATCTTAATTTGAATATTTCGTCCCATTCTATTTTTCTTGTTTTAGTCGATTTTTGTTTCATTATAATTTTTATCTGCTAACCATTCCTCCACAGAAGTTAATGTTTGTTCAATCCTATCAATATCTTTTTGTAATTGAATTCTTCCTGCATAGTTCCAAGAAATAGCAATAATCATTAATCCAATCAATCCAAAAAATAACGCTTTGTCTGGATCAGGATATAGAATAAAGTATCTAATCCAAGAACCATTTGCTATACATAATCCAAATAAAGTTCCACATAAACTTAGATTTGTTTGTTTCATCTTAACCCTTCTATTATTTTACTTATTTCTAAACTTGTTTCCTTCCCTGTTAGACTTAGATTAATCTTCTTATTATCCGCTAATTGTTGTGCATAGGCAATTTGTTTATCTGTTGCTGATTTTGTTGGATAGTTTGTTTTATATCCTTTGTTTTTTCCTGCTTGTTCTCCTCTCCAACATGAGATTGATTCAGAGAATAATGTATTGTAATTTAGAATCAAATATCCTTGTTCTGCCTCTGGTCTTGATTTCTTATATTCTAAATGTGTTTCCCACAATTCCTTCATTATTTCTTGTAATCTTTGTTTCATTGTCATTATCATTTATTATAAACTATTCTTTATATATTTTTCTCACCACTTTTAAGTTACCAAAATAATTTAATATCTCCATAGATTTTCTATCATCTTTTGGCGTTTAATTTTTATCTCTTCTTCTGATTTATTTTGTGTAATCATTTCCTTTCTTATTTCTCTTTGTTTTACTACTAAATTTTTGATTCTTTCTTTCGCTTCTTCTGGATCAATTCCTCTATTCATTAAGATTCTAAAAAGGTCTCTTTTTTCTTGGAATGTTATGAAACAATTATTTTTATCTACTCTTGTTTTTTTACTTCCTTTTGGTTTTGGTGGTTGAGATTGGTTCAGTATAATTTTTTCTGCTCTTTTTTTTCTTCTTTCTCTAAAAATAGTTTTATTTTTTAGTTCACTATTTAGTTCCCTTATTCTTTCTTTGTCGTCGGAGTTTTCATATGTTTCTTTTCTATGATCTTTTCTAATCTTTACTGAACATTGCTTACAATAATATTTTTTTCTTATCTTCTTTAGATGCTTTCTTATTGACTCTTTTCCACAACCGTCACATAGCCTCTCTGTTTTAATTTTCATAATAAATTGTAGTTATTATATTATTTAAAAGTGTGTTTTAATTTTTAAGTGGTTAATAATATATAAAAATAAAAAATAATATTTGTTTATTTAATCTTCTTCTGATTTTTCTTCGTCTTTTGATTCTTCTTCTTCTGCCATTTTTTTTACCTCCAATTTTAGTTCATCGTACTTTACTCTCCAATTGTCTCTTGACTTCCTCAAATCTTCAATCGCAATAACTAGGTTTAATGCTTTGTCACAAAATGCTTCAACGTCAGATATTGTTACAACTGTTTTCTTCTTTAAATTATAAATAAATTCATCAATCCAATATTCAATCGCAAGTGGTTTGCTTATTTTTTTCATTAATATAATCCTGCTATTTTATACAACTTACTTACATCTTTTTCTATATCAATATCACATTTTAAAATCTTTATGTTATCTCTATCTACTTTTTCAATTAGTTTTTTTTCTATCATTTCTATTGTTACTATTGGTCTTAATGGTTTTGGTATTTGTCCATGCTTTCCTAGTTTACAAAAAAACTCTTTCCTTGTTATAATATGATCTACCCCGAATTTTTTAATTAGTTGGTTATGTAAACCCAAATACAATAGTCCTATTTCTAATTTTTTCATTATTTAATTATAAAAGGATTAATATTTTGACATTCGTTTGCTATTTTCATTAAATTTGTTACTTCAAAGATTGCACCGATTGCGATTATAACAAATGCTATTATTATACCTAACTTAATCCAACTACCTCCTGCTATTAAATTTTTCCAGATTATCTTTCCTTCTTTGTCTTTTATGGGATGAACAAAACCCCAACCAAAAATTCCTTTTTTAACTTCTAATTTTTCACCTTCTATCTCAATCTCTTTTATTCCTCTTCTGAAATCCATATTATTCTTTTAGTGCAAAAAATGCTGCTGCTACTAATACTCCAATAATTATAACTGCTAACTGCCACATTGGAAATGCAAATTCTGTCATTCTCTTACTCATAATCCATCCTAATAATACTGCTGCTGTTCCTCCGCCACCTAATATCCAAAATCCTGGTGACTCTAGAATCTCATCTAAAACCATGTTCTACCTCCTTTTCATTTAATATGTCATCAATATTTCCAGTCTCTGCGTTTTTAGATACGTCTTCTATAGTTTGTAATGCAACTTTCTTCTGCCATAATCCTAATGCTGAAACTCCTGTGTTGAAAAATGCTGCTCCTAAAATTATTGATAACCACCAGAGATTCTTTAGATTAAAAAAAGTAATAACAAAACCACAAAGGATTCCTATCAACATTATGTAGGTAGAATTTAATTGCATTCTTGTTTGTTGAAATGGAGTTATTCCTTTCATTCCTTCTTTCCATTTATCCATGAATTGTTTGTAGGTCAGTTTGTTATTATTTTTATCTGTCCAGAATTTTTTAATTGGTGATTCTATTGGTTTGAATTTCTTGCTTAATCTTTTTTCTAATGCTTTTACTTCTTTATTTGTTTCTTTCATTTTCTATTTTTTGGTTTTTGTTTTGTCATTTGTTTGTTATTAATTTAACCGTTCCCTTACATAAAAAATAAATACCACAAAGAGCTGTTGCAAATCCATATATCAATCTTGCAAGAGTTGGTTCTCTTACTACTTCAATTAATAATGGTAAAACAACCACTCCTGTAAATATTATCCAAATTCCAAAGAACATTTCTGGTATTCCATAAAAAATAAATTCTCTTTTCATTATAATCTATTATCATTCAGCACTTATATATCTTTATTATCACTTTATAGTTACTAAAGATTGTTAAATAATTAATTTTCTTCTGATTCTTCTTCATCTAGAAAGCTATCGTCTTCTTCCATATTCTCCTAATGTCTTTTGTTTATCTATTTTTAATTTTAGATCCTTGTTCTCTACTTTTAATCCTCTTATTGTTTTTGATAAATTCTTAACTGAATTTCCTAGATTTTGAACCGCCTTTACATGAGATACCATATTTTCTGCGAATACTGCTTGGTTTTTTGTTACTTCGCTAATCTGTTGTGCTGTTTCAGAAATTAGTTTTTGCATTTCCGATGGAAGTAATACTTCTTTTGTCAAGTAGTCCTTAGTTATTTTTTCCATCTTCTCTTGCCCGTTTGGATAATTCGCTTCCTTACCAAATGGTTCTGACATATCTACCCATACTTTCCGTCTTTCATCTATCTCCACTAAGAATTTCCCTTTTTCTTCTTTAACCTTATTCGCTATTGCATCATTTAATCTATTGAAATCATTATTTCTTACTTCCAAGTGTGGTATCCCATTACACCAGAAGTCAAACCTGAAACGTTCACAGAACCATTCTAGTATATCTAGGATGTCGTTTATCGCTTTAATCGATGTTTCGTATGGGCTATCTGAATAATACCTCTTTCTTGCCATTATAATTAATGATTCTGGATAACATTGGATTACAAAGTTCTCATTTAATAACTGGACATAAGGATTTGAGTTTGCTTTCCCGAAATTAACTTCCTTAAATTGCCATTCCTTTAATTTTATTAGATAGTTTTTCCTTTTATTCCACCAGTCTGGAGTTCTTAAAAGTTTTACTATATATGAAACATTATGAAGTTCAAAGACGTTTTCATCACCAATCAACTTTATACAAAAACCCGACCTACCATTAGGTATTTTCCAGATTGGATTTGTATTTTCCACTATTCTATTCTTTTTCATGATTCCAAGTCTTTTATATACGGTGACACTCTTTAAGTCACAATATTTAGATAACGATTGTACCCTCAGCCCTTCTGGGTTTTGTAGGAGATTGTTAAGTATTTTTCTATCATTCCCCTTACATTTATACGGTTTTTTATTATACGGTTTTTTCATTTCTACCCTCCCTTAATAATATTAAATTACTGTCTTTATTAAATGCAAACCATGATTTATCTATTAATTTTAACTTTAATCTTAAACGATGTATTGATGTATGACAATTTGGACAAAGCGTAATAATATTACATGGGTTACTATCCCCCCCTAATTCTTTTGGTACTATGTGGTGTTCATCTAAAACCTGGTTATACCCACAGAAATAACATTCGTCTTTTCTCACATTTATTATTGATTTCTTGTTAATGATATAGGATGTTGATTGATTTATATCATCATTTAGAACAAATAGTCTACTTATGCTATCACAAATTTTCCATAATGGATATTTTTGGCATACTATGTTTAAATTTTTTAACCTACCTAATCTCCTGTAAATTGTTTTTTCAGATAGTTTTGTAATCTTTATTATAGTCTGTACTTTTAACCCTATTGGCATATTCTCTTTTATTGTCTTTAGAATCAATATATCACTTCCTAAAAGTTTTATTTCTTTTTTATCAGACTTAGATACCTTGGACACCTTTTTCATAGGACATTTTTTCTCCATAGTCTCAGTTTAAAATCACCCCAGTATAAAAACATTTACAGACACCGCATAGAAGTAACAAAATAACTAGAATAACAAATTTAAAGTGTCTCTACTATATAATAACAATGAAAAACGGTAGATGAAGGCAAGTAAAGACCTAGGGAAGCTTCTCGCCTGTCATCTATCCGATATTAATTTATCTTTTCTTTTTTTTCTTGGATTTTTTCTTTGCCATATTATATTCCTCCAATTTATTTAAAAGCTTCATCCATCCTTTCTATTTCTTCTATCCTTTGTAATGTACTAATGTCCTTCTCTCTTCTAAATTCTTTTTTTGGATCTCTGATTAGTCTTTTTGCATCTCTCTTGATAGATTTTAAATGCCTAACCTCCGTTCCCCATATCTTTTTTGTTCTTGGTCTTCGTTTAAGCTGAGTGTAATCTATTATTGTTTCGTCGTTTAATTTTACTCTATATGTTCCTTTGTGAGAACCTTTTACTACATCAACTTTTTTACCAAGTCTTCTGCTTAGTTTTTCTGCAACCTCTTTAGCTACCTTCTTTGGTCTTTTTGTTAGAATATCGTAATCTATAGTTTTTTTTCTTAAATAAGTTGGAGATTGAATATTAAATGCTCTTGCCCCATGAACTATTTGTCCATCTTTTAGTGCTGTGTTTAAAACTACTTCGTTTATTATTAGATCATTTTTATTTTCTAATATCTTAGCGAGTCTCTTTAAGTTCATAAACCACCTATCAAACCTGCATTAATTTTAATCATAGAAGTTCCTACTATATTCTTCATTCCTAATCCAATTAATTCGGTTTCTGAACATCCTGCTCTTCCCTTATTTGCTCTTATACCTTTTCCGCTTCCGTCTTTCTTTGGTATTTTAGCCGTCTTAATGTTCTCACTGACTAATGCTAATGATTGCATTGTTGGTATCATTTTTAATATTGCTGTGTAACTCATTTTTTCCTCCTATTTGTTTTAGTTCTAACTGTTGTTTCTCTTAAGAGAAGGGTTTAAAAATTAAAACCCAAAAAATAAAAATTATTTTAGACTTATCTTCCGATTGCGTCTAATAGTTTACTACTAAGTGTTGGAGTTAATGCAACTACTACGATTGCTATTGCAAAGAATATTGCAATCAATCCTGCCACTGCTCTTCCACCAGAACCTGGAATGTAAGTCAATGGCTGTACTGTTCCTGAAATATTCCATACTTGCCCTGCATAATCATTTACTGCTCCAGTTGCAATTTCAATCGACAACGCTCCATCAGTCACCACATTATTAGTTATTGTATAGTTTGCTGCTGGAACAAGTGTCCCTATTGCATTATAGATTATAGGACTTGAGATTGCTCTATATGTTGTTATATAAACCGATGCTCCTTCTGCTCCAGAAGTAAAACTTTCATTTGATAATGTTACTGTGTTAGTCGTTGTTCCTACTTGTTGTGCGATTGCTGTAAACAAAATTACACCCACAATTACTGAAATAAAAGTTATCATTAGTGTTCCTACCCCTATCTGACCTTTTCTATTCATCTTATTTCTCCCCTCCTAAATAAATCACTTCACATGTGAATATCATTTCAAAAATATAGTCTTCTTGACTTCCTCCATTTCATCTTTGAAAAATCTATTTGGATCACCTAAAACACTTGGTACTTCTTTATGTTGGATTGTTAGAGTTGGTCTTTCTTTCTTAAAAATTCTTCTAGATATTATTTTTTTTCTAGCCAATTTTGACAAAGTTTTCTGAAATTTTTTCCTACTTTTTTCCTTTTCTTTTTGTTCCTTCTTTAGTTTTGTTGCCTTCCCAGACAAATCTAACATTTCTTTTGATATTTCTCTTCTTTCTTGTTTTATTTTTGAAGGAGATAATTGTGATGGAATGAATATCCTTCTTTCTTTTAATTCCTTTTTTTCTGATTCTATTCTACTTAATAATCTTTTATAATTTACCATCTGAAAAACATCCCCTTTCGTTTATTTTGTAATGGAACTTTGTTTTTATTATCAACCAATGTATTTTTATTTCCTTTAAAGATATTTTTTTCTTTTAGTATTGGTCTATCATCTTTTAGAATTGATTTTCCTTTAGTAAGAATTGAATTTGATTTCCAGTTATCCTTATTTTGTTTCTTATGAATTGTATCTAATTGTTTTTTGATTTCGTCTTCTTCTTGATCTCTTATGTATTTCTCTAATTCTCTACGATTCGCTGACTTTTTCCTTTCTTCTAACATATTAACTAACTTATCATCCTCTTGCATTTTATTAAAGGTTTCAGACTTCTCTTTACGTTTCTCAGACCAATTGTGGACTACATCCATTACACTCATAAAGATACATGTAATTTAAGTTTTATAAATATCGATTAGAAATTATCTTTCAACAAATACTTTATTTAATATAAGTCCTATAAGTAAACCACCAATTATCACAATAAGAATTATTAAAGGTGAATTAATAAATCCAGAAAACATGAGTAAAAACATTCCTATTATAAAAAACATGCCAATTCCATTCATTCTAAAATATCCACATAAGGTTACTATTGCTAATAATGCTATTCCTACAAATATTTCTGGATCACCACTAAGTACACTAATAAACCATGTTTCTAATTCTAGTGGTTCTATCCATGCCATCCTATCGACCTCCGAAGTAATCAAGACAAGCCATTGCAAACCCAAGTCCCAATACTCCAAATATTAATCCAACTATCGATGTCATCCATAACTGTTCAAATCCCTTTACATAACTTATTATTCCCCAGAATGTAGACGCAAATATTCCACCAATCGTAACTATAAATGGTGCATATACTAAACTTACATCATATCCTTTCCCAAACAACCCAACAATTACTGAGCCTACTGCTGAACCTATTATTAAAATTAAAATTCCTGTTGTTCCAAAAATACTATCCCATATTGTTGATTGTTCAATATCTGCTGTAACTACTTCTGACGTTGTGGGACTTATCGTTATCCCTACCGATGTTAAAATACTATTAAGTCCTGTTGGTAATCCTAATAATGATAAAAATATAATCATCGCACTTAATGTAACAACCCAGCCACCTAATTTCATCTTGATACCTCCCTAAATATAAATAATGCTAGTATCAATCCAGATACGAATGTTAAAATATGTTCAACTTCTCTTCCGCCACCGATTGTTAATAATGGTGGAATTAATCCTACTACTACATCTAAAAAGTAAACGATTAAGAATATACTGGTTGTTATTACCATTGGGCTTGTTAATCCGTATTTATAACTCATTATTCCTATACTTAAAAAGATTATAATAAATGCAATTAGATACCTACCGAAATCATCTATCCCAAATAATCCAGAATCCATATATAATGTTAAGTCTGTAAAAAATGTTTTTATGCTCCATTGTGTTTGGTCTGTATTATAAACTATCCATTGCCTTGTTACATTAGTATAAGTGCTATTTATTTCCCACCAATAATCCATGAATATTTTTGACTGATTGGTTGTATTATAATTTAAACTTAATTGTGTTCCAGAGATAGTTGTTGTGTCACCCGTTATAATTGTTCCATTTATTAATCTTAAATTAAATCCATACTCATCCAAATCCCAAAAACTTGAAGTAAGTCTGAACCCGAATGAGTATATTGTATCATTGACTAATGAAATATTTGTAGGTGTGATAAAACGATTTATACCTTTAAAATAACTAGATTCTACTTCAGTTCCACCGCCAAGCGTAATTGTATAGCTAGTTTGTGTTGGAATAAAAGTTGTTTCATAAGTTTCAAATCCGTCCTTAGTAAAAGTAAAATCGTGACTAAAATCTGGATTAAGCCAAAAGGTTACAGTCCCATCATCTCCAGTTACTCCTTGTCCGACTATAGTATCTGAACCACTTATTTCTCTATTCGCATCTATACTAACACCACTTATAGTTTGATCTGCGGAATTTATAACTTGAAAAGTTACATAAATTCCATCTATCGAACTTAATAAATATAATACTTGATTAGTTACCGTTGAATTATAATCTGTTATATGTAAATCCCAAATTCTTTGTGGATAACTGTCTGTTACATATTGAACATAAGGATCTACGTGAAGTGTTCTTGTTGTCGGT
>Ga0207997_1001291_pt1 | contig 12978 bp, 24 predicted proteins | sample AntAceMetag02UKN_FD_184777 | JGI IMG/M metagenome (GOLD analysis project Ga0207997, IMG submission 184777) | Saline lake microbial communities from Ace Lake, Antarctica - Antarctic Ace Lake Metagenome 02UKN (SPAdes) (version 2) | ecosystem: Environmental > Aquatic > Non-marine Saline and...
CAATCGATAAAATAATACTGTATCGATATATGTTGTGACAAACTCTTTAAGAGTTTCTAAGAAACAAAAAAAGAACTCTTTACGACTTTTGTACTACCTATTCATGACCTGTAAATTATACCATATGCTAGCGAGATTGTCAACCCCTAAACTTAAAAAAACCAAAAAATACTTATATATCGATAAAGAAAGATTTATATAAATAAAGTGAAATAGGGATTGACAAACTTGTTATCAGATGTTATAATGAAAGGGTGAAGAGGGGGACGGGAAACAAAAGCCCAAACAAAATAAAGTTGGTTTTTATTCCTCCCCCCTCTTGACACACTGGTTTTTAAGTGGTATAATGAAAGGGTAGCAAGGACAACTAACACAAGGAAAAAAGTTATGACTACACAAGAAAAGTCTGTAGTGATGGTATCAAAGGCTAATCTGCTCAAGATGCTACTCACCACAAAGGGGGCAACAATGGTGTCAGTGATGACATCGACCGACCCCGGCAAGTCTGCCAAGCACAAAGGCATAGTAGAAAAACATTCGTATATCAACGGGTGTCTCAATGCCAAGTATGAAAACTCGGTAAACAGACAACAAGGTCGAGAGGGTGGCGAAATGGACTTTGTAGCCAAGCCCCGCAAGTGGGGGGTACGGATTCCAAAAACTCCAGTAGTCCACCATATCAACAAGGCTCAAGAGGAAAAACATTACCTGACAATTCATGTGCACAAAGTGTACGGCACAAAATACCTTGTCAGCGGTCTTGAAGTAGACCGTGAAACGGTAGAGCAACACCTTAAACCGCATCGGTCCCAAAAAACCGAACAAAATGTTGAGAAAGAAATCATTCCGCGTGATTATGACTTGGCGAATGTCAAAGTCCTGACAATGAAAGGCACACGCTACGTCATCGTATAATATCCTTGTGTTGGGGGGGAGTCAGTTTTTCAGAGGTCTGGCTCCTCCCCTATCTTAGGGGGAAATGATGCAGCAGACAAGGCAATAATTATGAATTCAAAACAAGGTACAGAAGTGTTAGTCGCTATGTCTTATCATGCTGATATGATAGCAGATGGCAGAAGAGGTGAAGGATGGTATGAATTTCGGCTTAACGGCTGGCATATATGGTCTATCAAGGGTGGCTGGCGTATGGCTCAACTAATAGACAATCACTACTGTAATCATTTGTCATGTAAAGCATTGGACGAAGCATTCAAAGCAGCATTGAAAAAATAATGTACAATATGACAGAATACAAAGTCTATGTAGATGGTAAATATATAGATACGGTCAGTGAAGATAATAATATCAGTGAAGACCTAGTAAGGATAAAGTATATTAGGCAATATGGGTATAGTACAATAGTGGTGGCTCAATCACTGCAACATAAAAAGGATATTGCATGGAACGTCTCAAGGTAGTCCAGCACAAGAAAAAGAGCAGGACGAAAAAAACAATCAGGCCGATGGAAATCTGTCTGTCCGATGGAAAGCTGAAAAGCTGTCCAGCAGTCACCTATACTTGGGATAAGCTTATGCTCTACCTAGGTTTTGAAGGAAAGTGTATCGCAAGGATTCCACTGAATCCGCATGACAAGCATGTTGAAGCGTTAAGAAATATCACGATAGATCGGGCTATTGTCCTGACAGGTTGTAGCCTGACAACAGTGATGGAACTAGAAATTCGGGAACTCACAAGGAAATATAAGTAATGTATACTCGATCACAGTATCTTAATGGTGAATGTACTCACCGACAATTTTACCTGTCTGTTGCCGAGACAGCAGGACTTACACTAATACTAGGCGATACCCTGCGAGATAAATTATATCACGCATGGCTCCAAGATGAGCATTTTAATACAATGCCGTTACGATGGTGGGATGGCTTTGCTCTCCCTGATCGTGGTCGAATTAGTGCGGCGTTAAAAAAACATGGAGATTGTTTATCTCTTGCTGGCTGTGTTAGTCTATATAAGACTCTCGCAAAGGTAGGGCTAGAAAAATATCATCAAACCGTATCGTGACCGTCGCAGGGTGCGTCCGTAAATAAGTCCAGCTAACATGGCACGCGGCCACCCTGTTTTTCCTCTCTCTTCCAGGCCAGTGTATCACCTATACTGGACCCCTCGAAGAGGTACGCTTATACGTTTCCCTGGTAAGGTGGGCGATCTGGGTGTTCTAGGTAATATAGACAGTTTGGCATAATTTAGGTAAGCTAGGTAAGATAGGTGTTTTAGGTAAATTGGACCTGTCGAATCGATAAAATAATACTGTATCCATTAATGTCATTACATATATAGATAATAAAGTATTTATATAAATAAAATAAAAAGGGGTTGACAGATACGTTATGAAATGGTATAATGAAAGAGTGAAGAGGGGGGCGGGAAACAAAAGCCCAAACAAAATAAAAGTTGGTTTTTATTCCTACGTCCTCTTGACAAAGCTGTTTTGATATGTTATAATGATAGTATAACGAGGGACAAACAATACAAGGAAAGAAAAAATGAGCTTACAACTAAAATTCGATGATTTAGAGATGTCGAGAGGTAATACGAAATTGCCAAAAACGACTGCTATCTTTAACCTATCATCTGCAACAGACTGCCCTAGTCGAAAGCTAGGATTGTGTAAACTTTGCGGTAAGTGCTACGCCTTAAAAGCAGAACGACAATATAAGCAGGTCAAACCATATCGTGATCGGCAAGAGCAATATTGGAAATATAGCAATGCTTCTGCCTTCGCGGTGACATTCCGAAATGCGATAGTCAAGATGCGTAAAAAGCCTACGCATATTAGGTTCAACGAAGCTGGAGATTTTCATAGTCAAGAGTGTGTAGATAAAATGGAGGATATAGCCAGAATGCTCAAGCATGACGGTATCACCTGTTATGTCTACACGGCAAGGCAAGATTTAGACTTCAGCAAGTGTAAAGCTCTGACGATTAACGGGTCTGGATTTAGACCGACACCAGAAGATAACATTTTTCAGGCTGTGGAAGAATTGCCTGTTGGCGAACTTCATTGTGCTGGAAATTGTCGCAAGTGTACACTGTGTACCGAAAAAAAGAGCAGAACAATTTACATCAAAATACATTAGAGGAAAAAATGAAAGAGCTACAATTTACATGCCCAGAATGCCATACGCATAAGCTGGACGAAGTTATGTCCGACGTAATACAGTATTCTACTATTGGCATAATAGAGGTAGATGACAATGGAATGCTAGCAGTAGACTACGCAGAAACATACTGTGAAAATGGTTCTGTAGATCATTATGAGTGTGGAAGATGTGGATATATCCTGCCAGATGTATCTAGCGAAAATGATCTAAAAAGTTTTTTGGAAAAATGACTCGACAAACCTAAAAGAAAAAAGGATAAAAAGCATGAAGTTTAAGTGCAAAAAATGCGGGAATCTCACAGTAGAGGAAATTATGGAGGATGCTGTAGTCGGCACAGTTATCAACGAGATAGACGACGATGACAATATCATCTATGGTGAAGTCAATTTATATTGTGGCGATGTAGTTCGCTATCAGTGCGAAAGCTGTTGCGATACCCTGATAACCACAAACGATACCGAGGATTTTCTGAAGTTTATCAAAAAATATATGGAATAAGCCTTGACAAAGCTGTGATAAGATGGTATAATAAGTGTAATGGTCAGGAAGCATGTGTGACCGCTGATAACGTCAGCCAACGAGTCGAGTGCATTACTAGCTACGGGATAAAAGACAACTAGATACCGTGTTGTCGCTCGCTCCTTTTTCTTTCAGGCCAGGATCAGCTAATCTGGACCCCTCGACGAGGTATGGACATGTCAGCCCCTGGTAAGATGGGAGGTCTGGGTGTTCTAGGTAAACTGGACCTTTTGAAATCGATAAAGTATTATCTTATCTATATGTGATATAAATATAAAAAAGAATATATAATAGGGGTTGACAAAGCTGTTTGTAAATGGTATAATGAAAGAGTGAAGAGGGGACAACAACAACAACAAAGGAAACAAAACGATGCAAAGAGTTGACAAAGCAAAAGTAGCGGAAAGCATGTGGAAATGGGAATACATCAAACCTGATGGTGCTGAAGTATGCACAATTCTGGTTGACGGATTCCGAAAGCTTATCGCCTACTTCACAACCAAGCAGGTAGGTGATACAATCGTCGATTATAGTTGGGTTCATCCTAACTACCGAAAATAAGTTTTCAAAATAAATTGAGAACAGGGGTTGACAAAGCTGTGACAAGATGGTATAATGAAAGAGTCGAGAAGGCAATCAGCAACAACAACTTTTTATGGAGGGTATTAAAATGCCTGCTGTAGTAGAAACAATGTTTTATCAAGGCAAACTGCCTTGGCACGGTGAAGGGATCAAAATCCCTGATGGTAAAATCCTGTCGGTGTCTGAGGGGCTTGAAGCCGCTGGACTCGACTGGGACGTAAGTCTTCGGCCTCTGATGACAGTGGCGAAAGCTGTTGAGGATCGTGATCTGGACAAGGAATTTGTCCCTAACGTTGGTCATCGTGCGGTAGTGCGAGAATCTGACCAAAGCATGTTGGGAGTCGTTGGTCCTGCGTATCATGCTCTCCAGAACATGAAAGCGTTTGAATGGTTCCAACCATTTTTGGACGCGGAACTTTGTAGTCTGCATACCGCTGGCTCCCTATTCGATGGAAAGAAAATCTGGGTGTTAGCTCAGATCAATTCTGACCCTACAGTAATTCGTAAAAACGATGAGGTTGCTAAGTTTATCATGCTGAGCAACAGCCACGATGGCACATCGTCAGTCCGAGTAGGTTACACCCCCATTCGGGTGGTGTGTGCTAACACTCTGGCGATGACTACTAAGTCAAGTGGTTCGCAACTGTTGCGGGTTCGGCATACTTCGGGTATGAATGTCACACTGGATGGTATTCGGGACATTATGAATGTCGCCAACCAGACATTCGAGGCTACTGCTGAAAAATATCAGTGGCTCGCTACTCGCAGCATTGCTGCAAGTGACCTGCGGAAATATGTCAAGGTTGTCATGGGATTCGGCAAGATCGATGACAAGGACATGAAAACCAAAGGTAAAAATATCTGCGATGCGGTTATTCGGATGGCAACGGCTGGCCTTGGTAACAACGGTTCGACCTACTGGGATGTGTACAATGGTGCGACCGAGTACATGAACCATAAGCAGGGACGCAACGAGTCTTCGCGGCTCAATAGTCTCTGGTTCGGTACGAACATGAAATCCAATAAAGAGGCGTTGGACCTTGCATTGGAGATGGCAGAATAGTTGCTGGATGGTGGGGGCCACCTTCGGGTGGTCCTCACTGTTTTTCCTAAATATTCCTGATTAAGGGAATAATGGGGTTGACAGATAACGATTGATATGTTAGAATGAACGAGAGCAATAACGCTCAATACCTTTTATTTTTATTGGAGATTTTGAAATGGCTAAAGCTAGTACTAAAGCACTGTTGGACATCGTTAATGTTTGGAACAAGTCGGACTCAGCAGAAAACGCCGCCGAGGAACTTGGTTACACGGTCAAGACGCTGGAAGGGAAAATTCAGGGACTGCGTTCAAGCGGCATCGTGAATCCCGGCGATGGTAAAGTCTATCACTTCCCGATCAAGTCGTTCAAGACCGGAACGGGTGGTGGTGGCAGTCGCAAACAGGCGTTCGACCCTGATGCGATCATGCAGTCAATCGCTGATGCTCGTGGCGTGTCGCTGGAAGTGATCAAAGAAGAAGCTACTCAGCTTGCCGCCGATAAGGTGACTCGCTTGGCTAAAGCAGAGGCCGTTAAGGCTGCGAAGATGGCAAGCACTCCAGAGGAAAATGTTGAAACAACTGCGGAATAATACCGTAACCGGCGTTCGGTATTAGGTTGTACGCCTGACCCCTGCGGGGGTCGGGCTTTTCACTGGAGAATTAAATGAGCGAAATAGTTTTGGCTATCATTGGTGGTCCGTGGATCGCCCTTGGTATAGTATGCATATTAAACATGGCAATTAACAAACTGGATTAATTATGAGAAATGTAAATATTAGACATTCACAATGTGTTGGATCAGTCTTACGATTCACATACAATGGGGGGGATCATCCTGGAGTTGAACATACTGTGTATGTTAAGAGTAGGCGTGGACAGATGCAACTAGGAAATTTGCAAACGTGGGATTTTACTAGAGGAGCCTGTCGGGAATTTCAGCCTCAACATATTGCAAACGGTGTTGCGTTATGTGGTGTAGACGGAGCGTATTCGGTAAGCAAAAAAGTCTTGCCTGACAATATTCTAGCTCTGATAAACCAGTATAACAAAGAAGGTAAATTGGTCTACCAGACGGAAACCGACCTGATCATCGTGAAAGCTCCTGACAAACCGACAGTTAAATACATTAATGGTTGTGTGGTCATTACTGTTGGTGATAATACAATCGAACTGAGGCAGCGTAATGTGGCCTCTAAGACTATACCTGAAAGTGACGTTGCCATGCGAGTATCGAGCAAAGGTAGTGGCAACACCATTGTCAAAGTCAACCCTCAAGAAATTGCCGATGTACTTAATGGTATACTAAGATAGAATCATGATATTCTCACCGTAAGGGAGAAGCCCCCTGTTATTGTAATGATAGCAGGGGTTTTTTTGTGCCTTGACCCGATGTTAAGATAGGTGGACTGGGTAATCTGGGCGGGTCGCCAATCGATAAGATAATATCGTATCTATAAGAGGAAAAGGATGATGCAGAACACAAGGCATATTAAATTAACTAATCCCAGTATTATAAACAGGGTATTCTCTGTAGTAATCATGTATCACCTTATCAAGCTATTTCGGATATCCAGGTAGCTAGCGTTATACTATATATGTAGGAATAAAAAAAGGACCACAGTAGAATAACTGTAGCCCCTATGCATACTGCTTATTAAGCTAACATATGGAGTGGCGGGAGGAAGAGTTGAACTTCCAGCTTTAGGACATGAACCTAACGAGTTGCCGTTACTCTATCCCGCGACATTTCTTAATTCGTGATGTATAATTTTGTGACAATTGGCACAAACTACATCACACTTATCTATCTCTGCTTTTAGCTTTATGTGTGAATATCTACGCCTTAAACCTTCTGATATAGCAAAAGATTTGACAGATGGATCACGATGATGAAACTCTAATACAATAACATTGTCGTTTCCACATCTCACACATTGAGCATTGTTCTTGTATTCAGCCACAAATAATACAGCCTTTTGGCCATACTTACGTGCCGCCTTATGGTAACACGCTGGATTAGCTTTATAATGTTCTTTAGAATAAACCTTACGGCATTCTTTACACATTGAAGCCAAGCCATCTTTTTTAACTTTACATGTATGAAAGTGTTCAGCACTTTTGGTCTGCTTACATCTCGGACATCTTTTAGTTTGCATAATTTTACCTCCACTATATTATATACAGCAGAGGGTTCATATGTATCTAAAAAGATTCAAATCTAAAATAAATATGGGACAAGTGTTAGTAGGACATTAATAGTATGAATATGTAATCCTACAGGCATTCCCGTATAGTACCCAATAAAGGAATCGAACCTTTATCAAATGTTTAGAAGACATTTATGTTATCCGTTACACCAATCGGGCTTGTTCTCTACCTATATTATACACCATCCAAACGTGTTTGTCAACCCCTTTTCCATAAAAATTGTAAGAAAGACGCTAGATTGTTTCTTGAGAGTCAAGTCGCGTCTTGCTTACATAATATAATCGTATGGGCGGTTACATTTTAGTGCCTCTCTTCCCAAAATTAGAATAATAAAAAACTGATGCAGTCAGTAAGTTCATTATACAATACACAAACGTCTTTGTCAAGGGGGTGTCTCAGCAAAATAAGCCTTTTCACAATGATCGACAGCTAGCGATATGTGAATATATTTCGGGGCCATTATAACTAAATTGTTTAGATACTATACAGGGTAATCGTGGGTGTCGTATTTCCTTTTAACTTATAGATAATTGTAATTAATACTACAGGAGATTAGATGTATGTAGTAAGGAACTTAACAATGATGATTTTCTGTTCTGCATCAGTTTTTATCCTCCATCTTTATTGTTTAAGCCTATGATTGACTTCCAGGAGTAATATACTTAATATAGTTTAGTAACTCCTAAAAAAAGCAACCTCTTATACTTATAAATAGAGCCGAAACCCCGTTTTGTCAAGTTAAAGTTGGTGAAATGGTCAATTTTGTCCAAAATAAAAAAAATAGTCGTAAATTACTAGTATATGGTGTATAATATAACGGACGCATAACTCTTGAATAGGAGATACATAATGTCCGACACAACAACACGCGACAATACCAAAGACGAGCAAAAAGAAGGTAAGAAGACCCAAAAGAGACGCAAGAATCAAGTTCTGGCTACCAGACTCGATACACTTCTACGTACCATTGCGGATACTCTGGAAAATTCTGAGAAAAAATAATAATAGGTCTTGACAGACTCGTTTTTATCTGATATAATGCAAGGGTCAGCCACGGCGGCTGTGACCATGTTTCTACATATCCACTATACAGGAATTATTGTGCCATCTTTAAGTGAAGTTACCCAAAAAATTAGAGAGTTACGTAATGGTCAAACTGGCTGGCTGCGTGATCTATGTGACGATCTTATCTGTGACCTTGATATTACTAGTCATAACACTGTAATTGCGATACAAAATCTCGAATTTGATATTTCTGACCTAGAATTACATATTATAAGAAAAGATAGTAAAATTCTGGAATTAGAGACAGAATTGGGTCTTATAAAGGTTCTTAATAGTGTCCTTAAGGCCCAAATAGAGGCCAAAAGCTGACATATCCGCTTAAGCGGAATTATGCTATTCCTCGGTGTTTATTGACATTTATTACCATTCTGGAACAAGGGGATTGTCTTTTTATACGAGTGGTATAGAATTCAGTGAGAGTTTTGGTAGTTTTTTGTTATAATCTTCTGTTCTGCATCAGAAATTCTTTGGTTTTTACGAAATTGGGGCATAAAAAGGGAATAAAACAGGGAAAAACGCCGTATTTATGGTAAATAGTCCTGTGCTTTGGGTGGCCGAAGTTGCACAAATTAGCTATACCCTTTTAATTGTGTATATGTTGTATACTGTCTATAGTATATTAGTTGTTGTTGTTATGGAGGAAAAGATGATGATGGATTATTTCAAAAACATCGGTAAAATAAGGCTCGATGAGCTGTTTTTAGGTGTGTTTATCCTGTTCATAGCAGGGTGTATTTTGGGGTGGGAAAGCATCATAATCATAGCGATAGCATGGGCATTCTTTGAGTTATTCATATACTTGTTTAATACAAAGAGAAACAAACAAAATAATAAAACAGATATAAACGACAAAGATTAGAAATGTATTACCTATTCAACTTTAATCGGAAAGTAAAATGAACAAGCCATCTCAACCTAGACAGGACGCTATACAGTATAAGACGTATAAAATCCTACGAAGTATTCATAATCGCCTTGGTGATATGGAACAACTACATAAAAGTAGAAATAGAATATTGTGGGTATGGTGTGCCGTATTCCCATTAACCAGTATTATCCTTGTGGGATTAGTGGTATTAGGGGCGAGTATTAATTTTAATTAACTTAAAAAGTTTCCAGAATACCTCTTGACAAACCCGTGACAGTATGGTAAAATGAAAGCATCGCAAGACGATAACTGATTATTGAGAACAATACTCTACTGTTCTATATTAACGGAGATATTAGTTACGGCAAACATGTTATTAAGAGTGAAACTGTCGAGGCTATTCTCGCTAGATTGGACCTGTCATGAAACTCACAGAACACATAACCATACGTGTTAAGAATAAGGATATTTACAAGACATATTGTGATATTCGAGATATTTTTAACGAACAACCTATACACGGCGTTAAGAATATACTTAGTATATGTAAGGAGGATGATATTGTTATACTATATCTTGAATCATCTGAACATGGTGGTTTATTCATTAGCCACTCTAATGTTTCTTATTACAATACAACATGTCCCCATTTACCTCAATATACCCCAGAAACCTTTAAGGAAAAGTATACTATGTCCGTAAACACATCTCAAACATTCGTTGTTAAGACAGGCCGTCATCCTTTGTTGATGAGAGCGTTGTACGATGCTGCAACTCAATCACGCTATTGCTTTAAAGTAGACCAAACTAACTGGGCTGAAAACTGTACTCCCATGGATGGTATTCTCTTTATACCCGAGTACGACACTATATACATCTATACAGATGATTCCGAGAAAAAACTTGGCGATGCTATATGTCCTACTATGCCGTTTGACGAAGCAATTCAACATCTGACTAACATGGAACCGCATCTCACTGTTGACATTGGTCAAAGCGGTGCTAATAGTGTGGTAGGAATTGATGCCAAAAGTATTGCCATTGGATGTACTAAGTTTAATGAAGCAACAATAGCAGAGATGATTGTACGCAGAAATTATGCTATGGACCCTATTATGGCTGACAGTAGCCCTGTTGAGTTCACTAGAGATGGTGGTATTATCTATAATGGTCATACCGTTAAGTCGTCGTTGGTTGAAAAGATTATTAGAAAGTACGAGAAGGCGGTAAAGGAGAAGCTCGATGGAAAAATATAGAGTTAAAGTTAACGGCAATGCTAGGTTGTCTAGGATGCTCCAGAAACATGCTCTTAAGCATGGATATCTTTGGTGCAGTGACGAAGATACCGATAAGGTACAATGCCTAGATGCTATATGGTTGTACTTTAACTATAAAGAACGTAAAATAACACAATCAGAGGCGAGTGTTCCTAACATGGGTTCTAGCTATACCCCCGTTGAGTTTGTAGATATCTTTGATCTTATTGAAGACGTACATCTAAATATTGGAGGGAAAGTTAGATTAACTACTAAGTTTACTAGTACTGGTGGACTTGTATTACCAAAAGCAACTGCCATTGAATTAGCCAAAGCAATACTAACCTACTATGGAGAAGAATGATGTTTGAAATTATTATGCTGTTCATTGCTGCAACATATTGTGGTATTATTTGTTCTATCATGAGGCCAAGTAACCGTATGTGGTATAATATACTACTGTTGAAGACACTACCCTTGTTTATAGGTGTAGGATGTGCCATTGCCGCTGCTCTACTGATGGTCTAATAGTGTATTGGCAAACATAGGTTGATCGCAGCCAGAGAAGAATTTTAAGTAATTTTCAGAAAAGCCCTTGACAGATACGTTTGTGTGTGGTATAATGAGGGCATGGAGGACGAAAAAATGGCCAGTGAAAAACCTAAACATAAATCTAGTCCTGTTGTATCCTTAGCACCTAAACCTGAACCTATTGAGTTTTCACAAGTAAAATTGGGTCAAGATTATGTGTATGATTTGTACGATGGTAAGTTACAGTGGAATGAAGATCACGAATACTTTAATGTGCTTAAAGCTGCTAAGACAGTAGAAGAATATAAAGCTGCACTCCAAGATTTAGGTACTGCATATGCTATGGTGGAAGCTAAGGGACAAACCCAAAAAGAGTTAGCTAAGGTATTACGTGAGCTACTGGATAAATAGTCATAAAATAGTTGCAATGAACATTTGCCAACTTCATGCTGTAATAACAGTAGGTCTTAAATGATAAAAAGTGTTCGCTATATTGCAGCCTCCTTTCTGGGCATGGAGTTTCTTACATCTCCATGTCCCTTTAATACACTGTACCAAGAGAACTAAACTGATGGCAACAGAACACGGCGTACATACTCGACTATACATCATTGAATGTCAAAAAACTCATGCTGGTCAGGTAACTCGCTATATAGCCACAGAGGCGAAGCAGACTGGTCACGCTGCTGACGCAATACTGCTTGGTGGCCCCAAGGTAGTAGGAACTGTGTTTAATGATTTAGATTTGGCTTATGACCACCTGATTGATGTAAGACTTAATGGGTTTATACATGCTAGGATTGTCAAGCTGGGGCAGAAAAGCGGTATTTCTATAGACTGTTGGAGATATAACTGGTATATTAATAATGGTACTATGTTAACAATGTGTTTAAAAGAGGACTGAACCATGAAACATATAATGGCTATTAATTTTAAGAAGCCAAGCCCAGACTTCAGGCAGTATCGTTATATTTATACCCTGATAAGTCCTTTAGTTGGTCTACTACGAAACACGAAAGTGATGGTAACATCTATGTTTGGTACACTTTTGATGACTTGCTTGCTGAACTAACTAAAGATAAAGAGAAAGAGGGACATGAAGTTGTGTCAGGTTGTACTATTGTAGATGTAATTACTCGTAAAATTACGACAACTGGGGTTGTTCTCAACAATATTAAACTTGATGCCAAGGAATCGTTTGAATTGGCTATTGAAATCATTAAAAAGGTGAAATAATGTACGCACTTAAAGTAACGTCTCCGGCAATTGGTGAATTGTTTGATATTGTTACTCGACCTAAAGAGCCAAACATTACAATCGGTTCGTATAAAGTAGAGTTTAACGAGAACACCATTAGAGCAGGTTGCCAACTGATTAAGGCAAGCGACGCTGTTAGGTGTGCTAAAGAAGTATTGGCATTATACGAAGACTGTACTTTTCAGAGAATGTTAAGCTTTAGTATTGTTACTCAAAATAAGAAACAGCTATCGGACTTGATCCAAGAATGGGCTTTTAAACATGGATGGCGATGGTGTTTTACCGGCGTGGGTATTTGGCCTGCGGATGGTAGGACTCCAAATCGGATTGTGTTTAATCCTCACGAAAAGCATCTGGAGAGCGATACCATTAGTGATAGAAGAGAAGACGAAGTATCTATTGAAGATGCTATCAACTATATCGTATCTCCTGCCAGTAACTGTATGTCTGTAAAACTTAATGATAGATTTGATATAGATGTTACGACAAATAAGGTTTTATTCTCTAAAGAGCATGAATGTACTAA
>Ga0207997_1001293_pt1 | contig 12974 bp, 17 predicted proteins | sample AntAceMetag02UKN_FD_184777 | JGI IMG/M metagenome (GOLD analysis project Ga0207997, IMG submission 184777) | Saline lake microbial communities from Ace Lake, Antarctica - Antarctic Ace Lake Metagenome 02UKN (SPAdes) (version 2) | ecosystem: Environmental > Aquatic > Non-marine Saline and...
CGCTACATTAGGCATATCGCCTGAATTAGTCTGTGCCGTTCCCTGTAATACCCCATCTTGAAAAAAATAATAACTATTCCCACTTCTTACAAATTCAAGATGATACCATGTATTTATTGATAATCCTGTTGAATCTACATAAACTCCGTCATTACCTGTTCCTGTTTCTTTGCCTATTATGCCCAACCTGTATGTCCCTGCGTTATTATAAATCTGTCCTACCCACCACTTATTATTTACGTCAGCATATTGTCCTATAAGGATATTTACTTTTCCAGCTGTCGGTAATGCCGCAAATCTTACCCTCATATCTATTGTAAAGTTAGATGAATCAAAATCCCAATCAGAATCATCTGGAGTAGTTAACCCATCCCCTGCCCCGTCAAAAAGTATAGAAGCTGTCCCAAATACCTTTTGGGCGGTATCAATCTGTGTATCGTTTACCGCAGTCATGGTGTTACCGATTTCATCAGTAATAGTAGTTGCGGCGTCAACACCGTCACCATGAAGCATTAACTTTGTATAACTATCCCACGCAGAACCACCACCTACTACGTCCCATACACCGTCAGGGTCGCCTGTGGAGTCTTTATCCATTTTATAAAATGTAGTCCCAAACACACCTAATAACATATTTTTAGACCAGAAATCCCATAAAGCCACCCCGTCATTACCTTTTTCACCGCCTGTGACATAGACTTCAAAGCAGGCGTCATAAAGACTATCTGTTACCCAAGTTGACCCGTCATATACTGACATTGACCCGTCAGGGAAGATTATATCATAATCATCAACTCCCCACTCTACATAATTTACAGCACTTACAGTAAAAGCACCTGTCAATACTAAATGATATTGTGTCCCTGATACTAAAGTCGGGTTTGTAGCAAATGTAAAAGTAATCCAAGCGTAGCTTGATGTAAGACTATCTGATATGTCAACTGCGGTAGCAGTAGCGTTTGCTACGGGTGTCCCTGACGGAACGCCTGAAGCGTCAGTATGTATTTCAAGTGTTATGGTATCTGTCCCTGCTGGTGTTCCTTCTGATTTTAACCATAGCTTTATCTGTGTTACAGTATCAGATGTATTTGCCTTAAATCCCTGTGAAATCTCGGTATGGGCGGTGGTATCTCTTAAAGCATAATCAGTAGTCTGGTATCCTGGTGAATAATACGCATCAAGATTATCTGACTCAACCGTAGATGAATTAACTTTAGCATGCCCACCACGCTTTTTTAACCTATTAGACACACCAGCACAATGCCAATTCCTCATATTAGGGCTTTTAGTCAAAGGCATAGCTATTATAGGTGTCTTTGTATCCTGACCGCCTGAAAAATCATTGATTATTGTTAAAGTCTTTTTTATCATCTATAATCCCTTTTTAATCCTGAAGCACTACCACCCATTATCCCGAACATAGGTTTACCCCTTTGAAACTTCGCACCCCTGAAGTTAATATCATTAGTAAAATACTTATTCAATTCTTTCATAGCTTTTGCTTCCCACATCTGCATACCTGTAGAGTCGCCCTGTTTAGCAAGCAATTCAGCCACAGCGGTATAAACTAAAACCATTTGACAGTTTGTAGGCGGTATTTCAGGAACATCAGTATCGCTTGAAAGTTCATCTGGTTTTTTATCATAATCAATATATATACTCGTATATTGACTGATAAATGTTGACGACGGTAATGGTGATAGATATAACTTCATAGCACCTGATATTTCAAGGAACGCACAGATTGACGGGTCGCCTGACGAGTCATTATCGTTCATATCTGCCCACTCACTTTCATTTACTATGTCTATCGGTTGTTCTATGCCATTTGAGATATAATACACCCTTACAGGGTAGTTAAATCCTGACATACCTGTTAAGACATAGCTTTGGGTGTCAGTAATAGGTGTTATCGTGCCTTGACGCCTAAGGGCATACCAACGCCTTTCACCTGCTAACTTCCTCATAGCGTCATTTATGGCTATATCGGCTTTATCAGACGCACCCTCAATATTCTTTATATTGCCATAGTCCATAACACGACTTCTAATCGTGCTTAGTTGTAATCCAAATGTGGGCATAATTACCTCATTTCATTGTGTCTTTTATCAAATCTACTAATTTTAATAGTTTAGATTTTAATTCAGACACGACCTTATTCTCTAAACTGAGATTTTTCTCCAATCCTTCGGTTGATTTTATCTTTTTTTCATATTCCTTTTTTGTAGCTTCAAGCTCTGCTATCTTCCCTATTGCTTCTGACTTCTTTGAGTTTATTTCATCTTCAGTCTTATCAGACCTATTCAGGATTAACTCTGCTGATACTTTAGCTGACGATAATATATCCTGAGCTTTCTTTTCTATCTGTAAGCCCTTTTCAACCAAATCAGATAATTTCTTACTCTCTGTTGACACATCTTTAATCAACCTTGTTTTTTCCTTGTTCAATTTAGCGGTTTCTTCCTCAAGGTTTAAGAAAGATAAGAACCTTTTTTCCTGTTCTGAAAGCATTTGTCTTGACATTATTTTTCCTCCTTTTTATGTTTTCTACCATGGACTAAAAGACCTTGTTCGGTCTTTGCTTCAAATCCGCATACATCACAGATGAGTTTTTTAGGCACTTCTACTTCTTTGATTACTGTCTTTATCTCAACCTTAGTCGGTGATACCTGATATTGACCCCTTGCGTATTGGGCTAACCACTCAACTAAATCCTGTGGCACTTCACACGAAAAATTAGTATCTTTTTTAAAGACATAAGGTTTCCTGTTATACATCACTTTTGTAAACGACCTTGACCCAACATATTTAAGCAAAACCATACAACCCCCCTATCTTGTTTTTAACAATGCGAATAATACGATAGCAGTTCCAGCTATCCTCGGAAAATCCATTATTGACATACGAAGTCCTGCGAATAAAAGTATTATACAAGATGAAAAAATCATCTGTGTAGCAAAGTCTTTTTTAGTAAATGCTTTTTGTATTAAGTTAGCAAGCCATATAAATAAAGGTATGCTTAATACCCCTAAAGCATATAGCACACTCAGATAGACATTGTAAGGACTTTCATAATGACCCATACCTTCCCTCAAAATATCAAACTTTACAAATCCATGACCCCAAAATGTAAGTCTATAAAAAGTTTCTCTCCATATCCATAGTCTTGTTTCAAATTCACCAAGCATTAAATTCCAATTCTTAACAACAAGTATTGTCGCTAATGCTATTATAAATAGAAAACTTACCGACCCTATATACAGTATTTTCTTCCTGAATAAGTAAATCAATCCTGCGGATATTGCTATGAACGCAGTATGCGAGTGTGCTAAATACAGACTAATCAAAGGAAATACACATAGGACTGGATTAAGCATAAGGCATATCGGGAAACTCAACGCCTGATATACCCCCAAATGAGTGGATATTTTCATCAATCCGTCAATCCTGCCTGTTGAATTATATATAAATCCTATACCATGGGATTGTATTACGGCAAAAGTAAAATTCATCATACATACTAAAAAAACAGGAAACAGGATTTTCTTTATATCTAAAGAATATTCATATACCGTTTTGTAGAGTAAAAATCCCAACAGTATATTAGGAAATGATTTTATTGATATGGGGTGTAGGAATATACTTACAATACACGCCAAGATAAATAATACGAGATAGTTATCCTTAAATACCCTTTGTTTCTTACAGAAAAAACTTGAAAGATACAGCACTATAGACCCCACCTGAAAAAACTGTAACTGTAAATAGGTATTCCTGCTGTCTATCACACCAAATTGATAGAATTGTAGAGCAGTAACATTACCTATCGCTGGTAACAGTATTATGGGTGATAATAGCAAAAATAACGCTAACAGAATATCAAACATTATTCGTATTCCAATACTACTGTTCCGTCGTTGACTACAAGATAAAGACCTGTTGACCCTTCAAGTGGTTTACCTGTGAAGTCATAGTTTTTACCATTTAACGAAGTAGCTTCGCTTCCCTCTGTCTTTATGGTAGCGTCACTCGGAGTTGTAGTGCTTAAAATATCATATATAGCGAAATTACCAGCATTAGCGGTAGCTATAAATGTAATCCTGTAAATCTTCCAATCACCTGTTTTTATCTGTGCGGTAGCTGAATACCCTGTAATAGTAGGAGTATTCCTGTCAGCAAATACAGGGCAGGTAAATATCCCTAAAATGAGTAGTGTTAATAGTAATTTTTTCATCTTATCTCCTTGTATTATGGGGAAGGGTTGCCCCTTCCCCATAAGTGTTTATAGATACTCCACAACTATAGTGCAATTATAGACCACTACAGTAAAACCTGCGTTCAACTGTAATCCTTCTTCCCCAAAATAGTAATGAGGGAGAGGGTCGCCTGAGGTAGCTTCGCCACCTTCAACCGCACAAACAGTTACAGCAGCTTCTTCCAAAGTAGCCACATTGTATATACCGAAAACAGAGTTGCTTCCTGTAGCAACGCCTGTAATCCTGTATATAGTGCCACCTGGTATGCCTTCTGTGTCTGCGGCAAAGGCCCTAAAGTTATGAGGTATTGTCCTCGTGGAATCAGCGTTAGAAACCGTAGTCCCTATAGCTATCAACCCAAGGACGATTAAAGCAATAAGTAATTTCTTCATGGCTTTATCTCCTTATATAGTGCCTGGGTTTTTAGCATAGGATTTCATTAAAAGATAGTTCTTACAAGCTGACAGAGTATCTTTTACGGCAACCTGTCCGAAGATTGCTTTAATCCCAACGCCGTTCTCAAAACCGTAATCATAACTCTGAGAAATTGGAGTCGGTTTCATCCCCCAACCTCTGACTGCTACTTCAGCACCAAAGCCTATCTGCGTAGATACATTTCTTAAAGTAATCAATGCACCTGCGGTATGGGCAGCACCAGTTGTTCCGTTCTGAGCCCTTGTCCCATTAGCTATGGTAAAAGTAGTAACTGTCTTAGCTGTATAAGCTATATCCTCACTATCTATACGAAGTGTCCCTGTTGCTGGGAAGAACTTTGTATAATTAGCTTTGGAATTAGAACCTACAGTAACAGTTGTTTCACCTGTTGAAGCTATACCTGTGTATAGCCTACACTCTGGTCTTAAAGGTGAGCCTTGGATATTATAACCAGATTTTACTGACTTACGGACATATAATATACAACCATTATATACCCCTAAAGCACCTGTAAATATCCTGTTCTCATTACCCCTTATCCCAGATTCTCTCTGAGCCTGTTGCCAAACACTATCACCCTTTAGCCAATACTCGTCAATTTCAGATATGGCGATACCATACATATCAAGTTCTTCGCCATCCTTCATCTTAACGGATACAGGTATAGCACTTTTTCTCTGAAGTGCTAATTTTATCCTGTCAATTTCTTCTGTTCCGAAAGTATCATTATCACCTAATGTAGCTTCGGTAGAAGCATCGCCAGAATAAATAGTATCAGGTGATTCGGTTGTTATAAGCTGAGTGTCCATACCTTCATCTATGTATCTGGACAACCAATCTGATAACCTTTTCCTTGCTACCTGAACTATACTAAAGTTTACTTTCCTTTCAAGATTTTCAGTAAAAGATACAGCGTTCCTAATCCAATCAACCGTAAGGTCAAACTGGCTCATGGACAGCTTATCTTCATTTGCTTCAAGTGTAGATTCGCCTGTTACACCTGAAGAAATGAGTTGGCTCATGGTCTGAAAATGTATAGCATCTCCTGGACCCTTAGCAAAATCATCTTTAATTATGATGGGTTTGCTTGAACCTTCTTTACCTTCAAACCTTGAACCCCAAAATGCCTTACGAATACCATCATCGTAAAGTCGCGAGGTCCAAAACTCTGGTATGGCGTAATCAAACTCGCCAGCACCAGAAGCATAGGTGTGAAGATTTAAAGTAGACATTTCTTATCTCCCTGTTGTTTGTTTATCGTAAGCGTCTTTTTCGTCATCAGACAATTTGTTATACTGGTCATAGGTCAATTTACCAGATGAAGTTTTTGACCCTTTACCCTGTATAGCACCTGCCTGACCTTTTTTTGCATTTGTTCCAGCGTTTTCCGAAGCCTGCTTACCCAACTCTACGGAAGCCGCTTCAACAGCAATACGGTATGCGAAAGGAGTAAGAAGTTTTACACCACCATCAGGAGTCTGTTCAGCTAATCCCCGTTCATATAGTATTTCATTTGCTCTGGAGTATAGCTTACTTTGAGGATTTGCGGCGTCAGGAAATTCCTTCTTAGTTTCCTCCCAAACATCTGATACCTGACTCTGAAATTCTGTCTGTTTTTTAGAACTCTCCTGAAAACTACTAAATTCAGTTTTCAACATGTTCTTAACATACCCAGACAAAATCTTAGCAGTTTCAGGGTCAAAGTGCTTGGTAAGGTCTGTTATTTCCTCCGCTACCGCTTCCTTTTCCTTTGGTGTGCTTGCCTGCTGGACTAACCTTTTGATTTCTTGAGCCATGCGTGTCGCTTCACGATTAGAATTGACATAGCCCTGCTCAAGTTCTTCAGGCGTCTTAAATACTCCAGCATACAACTTACCCTCGTTACCCTCAGGCTGATTTACCTCATTGGCTTCAGTCTGAGTTTCTTGCTCTTGACCTTCTTGGGTCAAGGTTTCCTTTTCATCGGCTTTACCTTGATTTTCCAACATACCTACCTCCTTAAATAAAAAAACCGTATAGAGTTCCTACAAATTGTAGGTTTACTTTATACGGCTTTCTGTTTTAGAATTATCCGTGTATTTTGATTGTCTGATACTTATTTATCGCTACTACCTTTCCATTATAAAAATTTAACTGAACATTTCCAAAGAACTTTTCTTTTTCTAAGTCCTTGAGTTCCTTGCTATTTTTAAAAGTTTCTATAAAATCTTTTGTCCAATCCATTATTCTTTCTTACTTTCTTTCATACTTTCTTCATCAACGGCGTCTTTTTCTTCTTCGGGCATATCCATATATTCTTTTTCTGATACTTTCTTTACCCCTAAATGTTCCATTATTGCGTTTAACTTATCGTTTAATTCATTGAGTGAAATATCCATTACCTCATCTCCTTTCGTGCTATCTTCGCCTTAAACTCTAATGACTTCGGTATATCAAATGCCATCTGTAATCCCTTTTTAATCAACTGATAATTTTTTATCAATTCTGCGTTGGCAGTAGGATTATCCATATAAATCCTGTAAACATTTATTATTTTTTCTAATTCTTTTTTGTATATAAGCCAGCCATTAGAGTTTGATATGTCAAACCATGCCTGGTATTCCTGCACTCGGTTGTCCTTGCGGTTGTCCTGTTTGGGCTCCACCTTGTCCACTTTGTCCTCCTTTTCTCAATTCTTCCATTTTCTGTTGTTCTAACAGCTTTAATGCTTGAGCTGTTTCCGGTATCTTCATCTGCTGTAATTCTTCTACTGTCGGTATTTTTATATTACGCATATCTATTGACCTGAATAAATTTTCTGTAAGACCACGCAATACTTCTGGCGTTATTACAGGATTTTTACCTACCGAATCCATAGCAGTCCTATACGCAAGTATAGCACGATTTTGTTCTATCTCACGATTGATATTTATTGAGTTCCCTACTGACTCAAAATCAAAATTACCTGTCCATTGTTTTTTAGTGATTTTACGGAACGGATTGACTTCCGCACCTGTAACAGCATAGACAAATTCATCATCAAGTAAATCTGCGTTAAGCTGGACTATAAAATCATATAAATCTTCGTTTATATCCTGTAAACTTCTTATCATATCATCAAACTTTATATTCCCTTCACCGACTATGGTCATTATTCCTGTCGCTGTCCTGTTCTTCGCTATTGAGCTTTCCTGTCCTAATGAATAATCGGTAACACCGAATAACTTTTGGACTAATGCCAATAAGAATTCCATTTTAGTAAATTCTAATTGTTCTGATTTAGGCATATCCAATACCCTGTAAGCGGAAGGGTTATCAGATACCCATTGAGCTCCTGGTCCGTATGGGTTCTCATCAGGGTCATGTCCAGCAGGCACTATCACAGGTGGGTTGTTTGTTATAGACCCCCTATCAATCATCTGATTAAATACAGCGTCAACAAGATTTCTTATGCCTATCAAGAATTCAGGAACACCCTTACCATAAAATGAATTATCCATAGGGATAATCTGGTAATGGAAAAATGGTCTTTGTGGGTAAGGTGTAATCATCCAACCTAAAAGTTTTGAGTCCTCTATTTCATTTTTAGTGCTTGAGTTTGTATTGAGATTAGCTGAACCTATAAACACTACGACTTCTTCGTCTAATCCGTCATCATTTATATCATATTTACCATGCCACTCGCTTATAAGTATCTTTGTAAATCCATGACCCTCTGACCTGTCCTGTGGATTTTTGACTAAAATCTTTTCTTCAAGTTCTCTTACAGCGAATTCATCAAACTTTCCTTCTTCTATTTCACCAGTATTTCTTTTACACCAGTCAATAGTCCTTTCGTATGTATCACATATCCAATCAATCTCATCTACATTAGGTGAAATTGCGTCTTTAGGGATTATGACTTGTTTGATATTTCTTGAATAGACTTTAGGGCAGTCATATACTTTCTTCTCATCTGATAAAATCTGTTTTTCTTTCTCCTGTGGGAAACCCTGTTCATCAACAGGTGGTATCTCTGTGTCTTTACCCACTAAAACATTTTCGCCCTGTTCATCAACAAGATATTGACCATTTACTGTGTTTTTAATATAGTAAACAGTCCTATTGATGATTTTCTTTTCTACTTCCCATACACACTTGGCAAATCCGTCACCATGCATTATGGTATTCTTATATACAGGTTTCATACGCCTGTAAATCTTGATTTTCTTGGATAACTGGAAGTTCAATGCGTCTTGGACTATGGGTGCTTCAGCATGGTCATCATCACTCGTTCCTCTTACCCATACAACAGGTTTAGCACCAAAGCATACCTTTGAAAATCTTGGTAGTAATCCTTCAATGGTAAATGCTTCTATGGGTATGCCTATGTCTGAGCAATTTCCACACCATACAGCTTTACCATTTCTACGAACATATAAAGTATGAAATGGAGTAGTGCAACAATATGCCAAATTATCATATTGAATATCAATAATATTAAGTTTACTTAACTGAATAGTGGATTTTGTATTTATTCCAATATTGTATCCTTTGCGTCTGGTTGTAATTTTTTCCCCTCTTATTATTCCACTTTTTCCTATGGTGTTTCGTATATTAAAACTTGCCCTTAATCCTATTTTTTGAGCAATTTCCTGTATATTATCAACCAATTTTTTAGAGGTAGTATAATAAGTTCTTACTGTATTACCATTTCCTTTTTTATGAATATGTCCATCTCCCATTATTAAAGTATCAAGTAAAATATTTAACAACGAAGAATCTAAATCTAAATACTTTTCTGGAACATATTTTTCATGGCATAGACCTAAATTCTTCAATTCTTTTCTTGCTTCAATTGAAATTTTATTATGTTCTGTAACCTTTGACACAAACACCGTAAATTGTTTGCCATCATAAGAATATTTTAAATTCATCCGACCTAATAAATTTCTTATTTTTTGGCATTTTTCAGGATTAACTTTTTCATCTTGACAAATCCCAATAGTCCCAGAATTTTTATGTGTATATCCTTCTGAAATATACCATCCTAAAAATTGAATCCAATCTTCTATTTTAAAACCATATATTTCAGTTATCCTTTTTGAATGAGCAAATTTAGAAATTAAAGGAATAGAATAGCAAGATTTTTTATTCAATAATTTTTCTGCTTTTATGAACTTAGCTGGCAAACTATCACTATGTGGAAAAGAAACATTGCAAGATAGCCAGTTTTTATTCACTACTAACATATTGTGGTTAGGAGAAACTATTAAATCTATGCTCTTTCCTTTAAAATGTATCATCTTTTCATGGTAACTAACTTGAGTATCAGTAACTGGCATCCACCAAGATTCTTTTGTTAATGGATTCATTGAATAAACCAAATCAGATGTTGTAATATCTTTGATACTTATCCAGCCCTTTTTTGTTAAAATTTCAGTATCTGGAGTATAGCAATTATTCCATGGAGAATTTTTTGGGTTTGCTTGGGCGTCATCACCCCAACCCATTAGACCTGATATAGACCTCTTGGCTTCATAGCGTTTTACATACTCATCAACAGCTTTGAACCTTGAAGAATAATGGGTCTTGGCTTCAGTAACCCACCTTACTATGTCCTTACGCATTGTTTCAGGATTGAACTTATCCACGAGATACCCCTTTTGTTCTCCCTAAAAGTCCTGTTCCACGAGGGGGAAGTTTACTTGTCCCATAAAGTCTTTTATGGCGTTTGCGTCTTTCTTCATCAGTCCTCGGTTTTCCTAATCGTCGTTTTCCGTCGTTCATTTCCTTCCTCCAAACCCACCACTTAGATTATTTTTTATACGATTGAGTTTATTCATCATACCCTTATTACCCATTATGATTTTAGGTGTTTCTTTCTTAAAATCCTTGACTATATCCTTACACATTTCCAAAACTCCCAAAGCTCTGAGTTTATCCATCCAAAACTCTGGTGAAGCGTCAACCATAAGTTGTCCTTCTTTAATCCATATTTCAGCTATCTTGAAATCCTTGACTACTTCTTTTTTCTGTTCTCCGTTATTTGGAACTTTAGGTTCTTCAGCCACTATGCCCTCCTTTAGGGTTAATATCCACTCAATCCTCTGTATCTTACTTTCTTTTTCTTCCTGAATTCCCTGTTTTTATAGGGCTGTTCTATCCTGACCATACCTGCTATCGCCCTCGCTATAACCAAATCGTCGTTCTTACCCCGTTCAGCTTCTGCCTTACCCTTTTTAGGATTATTGATAAATGTCCAGCATTGTAAAATCAAATCCTTATCAAGCAATTCCGTAGAACCATTTGATATTTCCTCAGCGAACTGAGCAAGCATTTGTGGTCGTGAAACTGAATTAGTATTCCACCCTAAATCAAGCGTAGGTTCAGTAAATCCTTTTTTAGTCTTGATTTTACGATATACCCTGCCATACTTTTTATACAAATCCTGATTGACTGAATATCCGTATCCCTTATTTTCACAAACTACTATGGAACTGTTGTAGTAATGACCTAATTTTATCAAATCCTCGGCAAATCTGTCGGGTGCGATATTGTGGTTATACGCACATACAGTCTTATTTGACCTTTTATTCAATACCACCGCTGAAGTCTTATCAGAGTTTTCAAGTCCTTCCGCTGGGTCGCCACCTATGACATATTCTTCCCCCCTCATGGGGAATTGATAAATCTTAAATAATCCTGTCTGGTCGTTCCTGAATACATATTTGCCTTCTTCTTTTACGATATTGCCTATGGCTTTGGGTTTGGTAATGTCCTGTGCTTTTAACGCTGACTTATCAAAGAATAAATCCCCTGTTGAGATAAAAGCGGTTTCTGGTGAATCTGGATATTCCTGATTAAACTGTAACACATTACGATTACAGTTGTTAACGATACACCACCTACGCCAATTTATCTGTTCCTTACTCCACCCATACTTTTTAGATAATGAAGTTTCCTCCATTAAAAACTTTTCTTTTTCAGTAGGGCTTGAAAAATCTATGGACTCTACAGGATAAAGCTGACCTTCAATGGGTTTGGTGTATTCTTCTACTTCAAACCATGGGATAAATAGTGTTTCCCAGTCGCTTGTCCCTAACGAAGCATTTTGCCACTCATCATAGAACTGAGAGCCTATCCCATTTGCCGTAGTTTCCCCTATCACGATTGTATTTTTAAGATTAGGAACTGACTGATTTAGCCCTAACATCAATGTTTTTAGGTCTTTAAAATAAGCTACCTCTGATAAGTGAACATTTCTGAAAGTGAATTTTCTACCTGCTGACAGGTTCTCTGCTGTGTCTATTAAAATCTGTGAGTGTATTTTATCAAATTCTAATTTCTTTTCGTTAGAGTGCTTCGGTAATGGCTTTAAGTGGTCATCAAGTGCTTCCTGAAAGAGTTTCTGCATACCAAAGATGTAATTAGCACCATCAACATTATCTGCTATAACGAGTGAGTTTGTAGCGTTCTTCTGTGATGTGAACGCATAGACCAATGCTTCCACTAAAGTCGAGATGCCTGTCTGGCGGGCTTTAAGTATCCACAACCTTACAGGTTTATCCCTGCTCATAATCTCTTTAATCTTATCTAATACTTTCTTTTGGACTGTATTGAGCTTGAATTTTACTAATTCACCTGCCTTGGTCTTTATGGTAAGGAATTCCCCTTCAACTAAGAACATGGGTTCTTTGCTTACGAGGTCTTTTTCACCGTTTAGAATATCTAAGTTTGTGATTTCTTCAGTTATCATAATGGGTTATCAGCATATAAATCCATTAGCCCTGGGCTAACGACCTTAATTGTGCTTGAAGTCCTTTGCTACTATCCCCTCTTTGCCTGTTCTTCCAGTATCCAAGTAGTAGTAATTCTTCTTTTATGACTTTGTATATAGGGGATTTTCTATTCATAAATCTGATTTCTTTTCGTAAGTCGTTTAGGTTAGTCATAGGTTAGTCATAAAGTTTGAAAAATAGGGAATGGTATTACTCCTCAGATGCTTTTACTACATTAGCCCAAGAACCATCTGCGTCAGGGTCTATGACATAATTCGGAGTCCCACCACCAATTTTAAAATGAGCCACTTTTCCTATTCCATGTGCAAGTTCCATATGGCAATCAAGGCAGTAAGGACTAACTATATCAAGACATTCGGCACATAAAATAACCTGAGTTATTGTGTCGTTACATTCTATGCATTTATAAGGAAGTATAAGTTTCATAAAGTATGGAAAATATTAGTAGTTAGTGAGTTTGAAAAATAGGGAAAATGTATATGTGGTGTATAATACTCATCACGCATGTTGGCTCTGCCCCACC
>Ga0207997_1001294_pt1 | contig 12974 bp, 16 predicted proteins | sample AntAceMetag02UKN_FD_184777 | JGI IMG/M metagenome (GOLD analysis project Ga0207997, IMG submission 184777) | Saline lake microbial communities from Ace Lake, Antarctica - Antarctic Ace Lake Metagenome 02UKN (SPAdes) (version 2) | ecosystem: Environmental > Aquatic > Non-marine Saline and...
GCCGCGGCCACGACCGCCACGGCGCCGAGCAACGAGATTATCACGATCAGGGCAGAGGTCAAATGCTTATCGCACCGTGGGCACATGCGGCCGTCCACCGTTGGTTCGCCACAGCAGGGGCAGCACAAGTCATGGCTGCGCAGAGTCTCCGCGAGCGTTTTCGTTGTCTCCATCGTCATTCTCCGTAGTGCCCGCGGTCGCCGGCCCGCGGGCTGTGTAAGCGCCGGCGCGCTGGGGGGTGTCAGTCGGTGGCGGCAGCCTTCGCCGCGGCCTTCACCACGGCCAGGATCACGTCCCATGCCGTGTTGCGCGCGCGGGTGAACACGAACACGGCCGCGCTCTCGGAATCCCAATTCTCGACACCAAGCGCCACGTCCAGCGTGTCGTAATCGAGCGCCACGGTGCTGTTGGTGAGGTCTACATAGTAGGCCTCAGAGTATGAGCCGCACCACTCGATTTCGTTGAGCATGCTTTCACAGTCGGCCATGTCCTCGGCAGAGCAGGGGAAAATCAACGCGGTCTGCTCGTCGTCGGCAACCAGGTAGTGGCCGCCGACTCCCGCGATTTGCACCATGAGTTCGGCGGTAGGCTCGGTTTCGTCGTCGACCTCGGTGCGTTCCATATAGAGGCAGGTACCGATTTCCAGCGTTTCCAGCAGAGTCTCCGCGAGCGTTTTCGTTGTCTCCATCGTCATTCTCCGTTGTGCCCGGCCCACGGGGGCCGGGCGGGGTGTGCTACTTGCTCCAGTCGTATTTTTGGCCTGTGAGGATCTCCATCTCCAGGGCAATCTCCACGATCACGCTGTCGATGCTGATGCTCTGGCCCGAGGTGGTGCGGCCCCAGATGGTGAAATCGAAGAATTTGCGGACGATCTCGCCACGCTGGCCCAGCTTCAGGCCCAGCGATTCGGAGACGATCCAGTGCTCCAGGGCATCGCGGGTGGTGAAGTCGAAGAGTTCGTTGTCCACGTAGCGGGAGCCGAGGTCTATGATGGCCTGCTCGGTCTCGGGGTCGAGCCCTTCACCCCTGGCCAGTTCGGACACCATGACCGAGGCGCAGTGGACCACGTCGCGCGTGACCAGCTTGGCCAAGATTCTCTGATTCTCTACGCTGCAAACGTCGCCTGTGTACTCGCTGTTCGCGTTCACTGCGCCAACCCCTGCCGCTTGGCCAGCGCGCTCCGCAGACTCTCGCAACGCCTCAGACGGCTACCAACCCAGATCGCTCGCATACTCCGCCGCAACCTGCATACTGCGCGACGGTCACCGATCATACGCTCGACTATGCTAAGACTCCTCATTGCTCTGCTCCTCTAAGTGTGGCCCGTGGCATATCGCCACGGGCCGGGGTGAAGGCTACCTACTGCCCACGACCTGACGGATGATGCTCAACTCGTCCCCGTTCCGGGGCTTGCGCAGGCGGCCCTGGACCGTGACCGGCTCGCCAACGCGGGTAACCGTGTCACCTGCCACTCTGACCTGCTGGAGACGTATGGTGTGCATCTCGTCGTCATCCTGCAGCCAGGGCAGCACGTCGGGGCTGCCGTCGTCCTGCAGCAGCATGGCCGCTCGGGGGTCGCTCGCCTGAGTGCGTAGGACGGCCTGGCCATAGGCATCGTTCCGCGCCTCGGGATAGACCGTCTTGGCGATGGTCCTCTGGCCGCTCTTGCTCTTATACTCCAGCACGATTGCGTTCTCGCTCGTGTACGTCTCGCTCATCGTCTCGCTCCTCTCGCTCATGGCTCGTGATGTGTCGGGCACGCTGCCCGGCACTGCCCATCAGTATATCACGTGATGCGCAGAGCGCAAGGGGGTTGTGGGAAATTATTTGGGAATTATTTTGGAATTGGGGCTGAATAGGGCAAAAATAGGGGTTTGACTCGCGGATTGTTGGGCTGAGAGGCAGGGAGCGAGGAATGAAATAGGCCTCACCTAAGCGCTTTGACCCGTGGCATTATTTTTTAATCTGTACAGGCTTGAGTAGGGTTGTATAGGCTTGATCAGGGTTGTATAGGCTTGAGTAGGGTTGTATAGGCTTGATCAGGGTTGTATAGGGTTCCAAGTGCCTGTATAGGCTAGCCATTTGTTAGGGTATTTTTCGGCGCCTCAACACTGGCAGGCCTATTCCGCCTCTGTTCTGCCCCTATTCTGCCCTACAGGCCAATCCTACCTCAACCCGACCCGGTAGGGGTCGCACTAGGGACAGGGCGAAAATGCCTATCGGCGCGGGGGGCATTCCCCTTCCTCATTTTCGTTTTTTAATCGCCCTAGACGTTATCCAGTTATCCAGTTATCCAGTTATCCAACAAAAGGTGGTCGGGGCCCAGATGGCTAGCCTATACAGGCACTTGGAACCCTATACAACCCTGATCAAGCCTGATCAAGCCTATACAACCCTGAAGTGAACCTCCCCTCCCCCCTCGAAGGGGCTGGGTTCCTATACTTACCTCGCACTCGGCTTTTGGTGGATTGCAGGCTGGCCTAGGCATCTTCGCGATTAGTTGCAAGTGTGCAAAGAATGTGGTATAATGATCATGCATGGGAAAGGAAACGCAGTGGCGTGGGATCCCGGTGATAGCGAAGGCGATTCGTAAGCGCTTAGAGCGGGAGGGCGAGTGGTCTAACTTCAATGCCCGAGTGTCAGAGGTAGCGAAGGCGAAGGGCTATGAGCAACTTTCTGAGGCGTTTGCGGAGGTTTTGCAGGAGTTCAAGCCGAAGAAGGGCAAGGAGGCGTATCGTGGTGGCACGTTGGCGGAGTTTGCGGAACGGGAATGCACGGACCGCGAATCGATCCGCTGGGCGTTGCACCATGTGGACGCGGAAGGGTTGGAGCCGAGTGGTGCTCCGAGTATCTTTGCATGGAGTTTGATCGTTCGCATGAAGGCGGATGCTGGGTTGTATGCGGACATCTTGAAATCGGCTTTGCCGCGGCTGTTGCCAACTTCAGCGGAGTTAGACAGGGATGAACGACGCCGATCGGGCGGACGTATTATTGCGAACACACTCAAAGAGCTTATTGCCATGTCACGACGTGCGCAAGCTAGCTCCACATCTTGAGGTTGTTCCGAAGGACTACTTGGCGAACTTGTTGTTTCGCCAGGAGGTTCTGTCGTCTGCGGCGGGTTCGGTGAGTGCAGCGGACGACATCTGGGAGATGTGCCGGCAGGACGGGTTGTTTTTCTTGAACGTGTTTGGGTGGACGCGGGACGGGCGTGGCGTAGAGACTCCGATCCGTCCGATCATCACGTATCCGTATCAGGACCAGGTGTTGCTTGAGATCTGGGATGCGGCGGGTCTGTTTGGCGGTCGACGTCGGGACGTGTTGATAAAGAAGTCGCGGGACATGGTCTTGACGTGGACGTGCATAGCGGCGGACATTTGGCCGTTTGTGTTCCACGGCATGATGAGTTTGCTCTGGATCAGCAGGAAAGAGGAGTATGTCTGGAAGAAGGGTGATCCGAAGGCGTTGTTCACTCGTGGCCAGTTCATATTGGACATGCTGCCCCCATTTTTGCAGCCGGCGTATGAGATAGCGAAGCTGCACTTGGAGAACAAGGATGGGGGCGGTGTGATAGATGGCGAGTCGACGACGGAGAATGCGGCGGCGGGTGACAAGCGGGGGAAGATCTTGCTGGACGAGTTTGCGTTGAGCGAGAATGGTTTTGCGATGTTGAGTGCGACGAGTCAGGCGAGCGACTGCCGGGTATTCAATTCGACGCCTCGTGGTACTGGGACGGCGTTTTACGCGCTGGAGCACGAGGCTGGTCGGTCGGCGGTATCGCTGGTGAAGTTGCACTGGCCGTTGCACCCTGAGCATGGCGCGGGCTTGTACACGCATGTGGGCGGCGAGTTGGTGATTTTGGATGAGGGGTATGAGTACGAGGAGGGGTTCGAGTTCGTGCATGACTTGGACTACCATGCGCGGTCTCCGTGGTATGACATTCAGTGCCAGCGAGCGGGCAGCAAGCGGGAGATTGCGCAAGAGCTGGACATGAGCGATTTTGGCGCAGGTGATGCGTTTTTTGCGCCCGAGGACTTGCTGTCTGCGCAGCAGTATGTGCGTCCCCCGTTGCTGCGTGGCCGGGTAGACATCTTGGACGGTGTGTATGAGGTGGGCGGGTTTCATGAGGAGGCCAGTGGTCACCTTGCGTTGTGGGCGCCGTTGGTGGTAGGTGAGCGGCCCCCAGAGGGGACGTATGTGGTTGGCTGTGACATTTCGGCAGGGACGGGTGCAAGTGACAGCACGGCGTGCATTTACAACAGCGCGACTCACGAGAAGGCAGGCGAGTATGTGGACAATCGGATCTCGCCCCACAACTTTGCGGAGCTGGTGGTCTCGCTGTGCCGCTGGTTCTACGATGCGCACTTGATCTGGGAGGGCGGCGGCCCTGGTCGCCAGTTTGCGGAGCGGGTGTTGGAGTTGGGTTATCGGGATATTTACTATCAGCGGACGGGGAAGACGCGGAACGAAGTGCCGGGCTTTTTCCCGACGAACCAGACGAAGCAGACGACGCTGGCGTATTACAGGCGGGTGTGGGCACGTGGCGACTTGTTGAACAGGTCGCAGGAGAGCATTGCGCAGGCTCAGCGGTACGAGTTTGGCCCGAACAACACGGTGGTGTATTCGGGCACGCGGTCGAGCGATCCGAGCGGCCAGGGTGACAACCACGGGGACATCGTGATTGGCGATGCGCTGGCCTGCAAGGCGATGTTTGCGAGTCAGGCGCGGGCGGACACTCGTCCGTCGATCTCGAAGGACTGTCTGTACTGGCACATGCAGGAAGCGGCGATGGCGGAGGCAGAGGCGGAGGACGACTGGTAATGGACTTCAACAATACTCGACACTTGAGTCGATTCTGCACGGCGATGGACCGCAGCTATGCAAAGCTGAAGCAGCTCCGCGAGACTCGCGTGAGGACGCTGAAGCAGATCACAGGCGCGCATTATGGGCCTGACGGCGCGCCGAAGACGGTGCCGTTTGATCTGCTGGAGATGGCGGTAAACATCTACACGCGGAACTTGGTAGCGCAACGGCCGGCGGTGCAGGTGACGACGAAGCACATGGAACTCAAGCCTGGTGCCCGGACGTTGGAGTTGGCGGTGAATCACCTGTTGGAGGAGATCGACTTCGAAGAGACGTTGCGGTTGGCGGTGTACGACGCGATGGTGAGCATGACGGTGGTAGAGGTGGGCCTTGCGCCGTATGCGACGCTGGACGACCCCGAGGTAAACGGCACGACGTATGATGTGGGTCAGCCGTTTGCGAAGACGGTCGACCTTGATGCGTGGGTTCACGACATGACGGCAGAGCGGTATGAGGAGTGCGCGTTTGCGGGTCACAGGCATCGTCTCCGCTACGACTATGTGATGGAGTCGGGGCTGTATGAGAACACCGATGGGCTACAGCCGAGCAGCAAGAACTTCGTCGAGTCGCAGGAGGACAAGGTCGAGACAATTTCTCGGGGCGAGCGCAAGTGGGACGACGACGAGGTGTACGACATGGTGGACCTGTGGTCGATGTGGTTGCCACAGGAAGGGATCATGGGGACGTTTGTCCACGGCGAGCCCGAGCGCAGGCCGTTGCAGAGAATGGACTGGGATGGGCCTGAGCGCGGCCCGTTCCATATCCTTGGCTTCACGAGCATTCCCGGGCAGGTGGTCCCTCTGGCGCCTGTGTCGATGTGGATCGACATGCACAGGCTGGTGAACAAGTTGTATCGGAAGCTCGAGCGCCAGGCGGATCGCCAGAAGACAGTTGGGGTTTACGAGTCTGGGATAGAGGATGATGCCGAGAGGATCACGAAGTCCTCGGACGGTGACATGATCCGAGTGGACAGCGTGGACAGGGTTGGGGAGAAGAAATTTGGCGGCCCGGACCAAGTGACGTTGGCGATGTTGCTTCAGGTCGTGAACCAGTTTCGCTGGTATTCGGGCAACCTGGACTTGCTTGGCGGCTTGGGGCCGCAGTCTGAAACGCTTGGCCAGGATCAGTTGTTGGCACAGAGCGCGTCCAAGCGCATGGAGGACATGAGTTCGCGGGTCTATCGTTTCACGCGTCGGGTGGTAGAGGACTTGGCGCAGTATCTCTGGACAGATCCTTTGATCGACATGCCGTTGACTAAGCGGGTGAAGGACATTGATGTGCCCGTGCGGTTCAACCCTGAGATGCGAGAGGGCGATTTCATTCAGTACAACATCGCCATCGAGCCCTATTCCTTACAATATCAGTCACCGAAGGCGAAGGCGCAGTCGATGATGCAGATAGCGCAGACCGTGTTGATCCCCATGGCGTCGCAACTGGCGGAGCAAGGGGTCATGTTCAACTTGCAGGCATGGTTGAAGAGCATGGCGAAGTTGACCAATTTGGAGGCGGAGTACGCGGATGTCTTGGTCGAGACGGAGCCAACGCAGCAGGGCCAAGGCGGCCCGGTGCGTCCGCCAATGCCGAGCCAGACAACTCGAAAATACGAGCGTGTGAGTCGAGCCTCCGGCGCCGGGCAGGAAAATGCGACGATGCAAGCGCTCCTTGCGGACAAAGTGCCAGAAAGGCAAGAATGAGCACAGACATTAACTTGATGGCCCCGGTCATGCAGTATGGTTTTGCGGGGTTCAGCGTGTTGTTGCTGGCGATGCAGGTGTGGATGGTGAAGTTCATGTTTAAGATGATGAAGGATCAGACTGCGGTGATCGCTCGCAACACCGAGACGTTCACGCTGCTGGCGGTTGAGTTGCGCAACAGTATGCTGGAAGTCAAGACCGCGACATCCGAGTGTCGTGACAAGATTATGCAAGGAGACGGATGATGTTTCAGACTCAGCTTCCGGTAGATCGGATGAACGGGGTGACTGGCTGGGCAGTCGTGAACGACGAGACGGAGAACATCGCGGCGGCCACGGCCAGCATTCTTGGTTCGGCGAGCGTCGAGTTCGACAAGGTGGCGGGTGATACCAAGCTCGCGGCCATCGCGAAGACGCAGGATGGTCCGCTGAATATCGACAGGGGCGGTGTGTTCTGGAAGCCGCACGACCGAGTGAGTTGGCTGATCCAGATTCCTGACCTCACGAATGTGGCCTACTCGTTTGTCCGCCTCGGCACCGACGTTTCGAACTACTGCGAATGGCGCGTCGTGGACGCCTCGCACGCGGCCGGCCGGTTCACTTTGTGCGACGTGGCGATCGGCGACGCGTACGTGACGGGTGCGGGCTGGGATCCGTCTTCGGTCCCCTACGTGGTGGCGGGCGTGGCGTTCGATGCGAACGCCAACACGCTGGCGAACCTTCAGTGGGATGCGATTTGGCTGGAACACGCCACCCTTGTGAGGACATGATGGCAGTCTACTGTTACAGCAATAGGACAGGAATCATCGAGGCCGAATTTCCTATGGGTGAGGCCAAGCCCTTCGTGATCCGTGGCGGCAAGCGGTTCACGCGCGACCTTGGTGCGGAGCAGCGTAGCGGCGACCCGCACGCGGGCCCCTCGGCTTGGGGAGAAGGCGAATTTTGCAGTCGGGCTATGGGCTGCCATCCGAAGCAGGTGGCTGAGTTCGAGGTGAATGCTCACAAGCATGGGCACAAGACGGTGCATTTCGACAAGAAGACGGGAAAGGCCGTTTTCACTAGCAAGCGATCCAGACAGCGCTATATGCGTCGATTTGGATACACGGACTTGGATGGCGGATATTCTGACCCCTAGCGGAAGGACACCAAGATGGAAGCCCCCCAGGAAGTCGTAGCGCCAGCAGAGGCCGAAATCCCTGTTGATGCGTCTGATCGCTCGGATGAAAACGCCGCTGCGATCAAAGAGTTGGAGGGTATGTACACGGAAGTGCCCCCCGAACCCGGTGATGAGGCAATCCCACCGGAGGAGGAAGCACCTCCCGAACCCGGTGATGAGACAATTCCACCGGAGGAGGAAGAAGAGGCCCCCGAGGCCGCGACGGACGATGATCCGCGGCTGCTTGCTCTTGCCGAGCGGTGGGGCATCTCGGAAGCGAACGCTCGAGCGCTGGGCCCTGTCGGCCTTGCGGAAGTGGTTGGCCAAATGGCACGCAAGGGCGGTGACGAGCCGGAGCAGCCGGAGCAGCCGGAGCCCGAGGCTTCTAAGGCGCTGGAGAATACGCTGGACCCGGAAACCTACGAAGCCGACCTGATCCAGCATTTCCAGTCTGTTGTCGATCGCGGCAACGAGATGGCGGAGCAAATCCGCACGATGCAACAGCGCTTGGCCGAGACGGAACAGTTCTCCCAGGCCCAGAACGAACAGCGTGTGCAGGCAGAGTTTCTCGATGCCCTGTCGGGCCTCGACGATGCCTTCAGCGCGCAATTGGGCAAGGATGGCGAGAAGCTGAACGCCGCCCAGGAGACCAATCGCCAGCAACTCCTCGACGAGATGGGGGTGCAGGCCCAGGCGCGACAACTGCGCAGGCAGCCCGAGTTGTCCATCGCCGATCTGACGAAGAAAGCTGCATCCGTCATGTTCAACGACGAGTTGCGCCAGCAGGCGCGACAGGAAGTTGTGAAGGGCGTCAAGAAGCGCTCGACGCAAATTATTCACCCACCAACTCAGCGTCGGCCAGTCAAGCCTGAGAAGTCAGACGAGGCGGCTGAACAAGCCGTGGCCGATGTGGTATATGGAGAAGAATGATGCCAGGCCATCTTCAGTTAGAAAACATCGAGAATGCGGTGCCAGCCGCAATGAAGCACTTCACGAAGCTGAAGTGGACAGATCTGGCGTATGAGCTGCCGAACTACCCGGCGCTCAACACGATCACGAAACGGCACAAGGACAACCTGGTCGGCGGTTCGGGCATCCAGGCGCACTTCAAGGTGTTCAAGAGTGGCATCGCCAAGAATGTGGGCATCCTGGAGCCCCAGACGATCACGTTCAAGGATATGTTCCGCAAGGGCGACGTGCCCTGGCGGCACAACTGGACTGCGTGGGGCTGGGACTTGCGCGAGCTCAGTATGCTTCGCGGCCCGTCCGAGATCGTGGACTACGCGAAGGCGCGCCGGATCGAGGCGCTCCAGTCGCTGGCGGAGTTGTGGGAGCAGACGTTCTGGAACAAGCCGGCGGACAGCACCGACGACGAGACGCCGTTCGGCATCGCGTACTGGATCACCTACGACGACAGCAACTTCGTCCAGGGGTTCACGAGCGGCGACCCGAGTGGCTTCGCCAGTGGCGCGGCTGGCCTGGCCAGTGCGACGTATCCGCACTGGCAAAACTACGTCGGTCCCTACGAAGCGGTCACCAAGGATGACTTGGTGGAGACGCTGGCGGCTGCGCAGTACGAGTGCAACTTCATGCCGATGGTTCCGCTCCCCGACCAGGACCAGTACAACGGGACGAACCATCAGATGTTCACCAACTTCGTGACATGGCGTGGGCTCAAGCGTCTTGCCGAGGAACAGAACGACAGCATCGGCGTTGACCTCGATCCCTACAAGAACCCGATCATGAACGGCATCCCGTTGACCCCCGTGCCGTATTTCGACGCGGGCCGGGACTTCTGCAGCGACATTGCTGCCAGGAATCCCATCTACGGCGTCAACTGGAACACGTTCAGCGTGAAGTTCCTGGAAGGCTGGTACATGAAAGAGATCGGCCCGCGCGACCTCGACAAGCAGCCCGCAGCGCAGGGATACCACCTGTACTGCTCCTGGAACTCCTTCTGCATCAACCGCCGGCGGCAGTTCGTTTGCCTCAAGGCGGCGTAGTGACCCTTCAGTGACCCTTCGGTGACCCCCCCCCCCTGTTGGAGAGACAGACCGATGACTTATTCTGGACAGATGACGTATCGAGGCAAGAACGACGACGACGGCCTGAGTCCCGAGATCTGGCACGACTGCGATCTCGACCTCATGGCGCTGGCTGGTTCCAATTACGGCTACACGTTCTCGGATGAATTCTTGTCCGTGCTCGCGGACAAGTACACCGCCACGCAGGGTGGTGGTGCGGGAACCTTCGCGGCGACGGACGGCGCGGGTGGTCTCGTGATTGCCGACGCGGGCGACAACGATGCTGGTGATGGCATCAACATCCAGTTTGGTGGCGGTGAGATGTTCAAGTTTGCCGCCAACAAGCAAGTCTGGTTCGAGGCGCGGTTTAAGGTTATGACCGCGCACCCGGACTTCTTCATTGGCTTGGCGAACACGGACACGACCATCATCACGGCGGTCCCCGCCATTTCAGCCACGGACTACTTGGGCTTGCTGTCGCTCACGGGTGACAGTGTGCTCCTGTCGGCTGGCAGCAAGGCCAGCACGGCCACGACCAATGCGTTCAACGGTGGCACGGCCCTGACGGCAGGGACGTACTACAAGCTCGGGTTCAAGACGGATGGGGTCGGCACGGCGCTTTTCTACCTCGACGGCGTCGAGGATGCCAACAGCATCGTGACGGCGAACCTCTCCATCCTGGAGATGCGCCCCTCCCTGGTTGTTCAGTCGTGCGGCACGGGCACGCCCGCGGTCCATCTCGACTGGATCTCCGTCGCGCAGAAGCGATAACGAGAATGGTGCTGGGCGTGAAAGCGTCCAGCACCATTGGAGTAATCTTCGATGGCTGTACCCGGACTCCAACTTCAGTACTCAGATTTTACGGCAGAGCTGGGCTTTTTTGCCGGCTGGGGCCGTGACTCTGCGAAGTGGACAACTGACCAGACCGCTCAGATCGCGGCGTGGGTGCAGGCTGGGAATCGTCAGTATCTGACCCCGCCGATTTTGCCCGGCGAGCAGAAGATGCACGTCTGGAGTTTTCTCAAACCCCGCGACGGCTCGATCACGACCGTGGCCGACACGGCGACCTACGACTTGCCGGACGACTTCGGCGGGTTGGTTGGCCTCATGACGATTGAAGACTCGGCTCGATACCCACTCACGCTTGTCAATGAGGGACAAGTGCATGGTCAGGTGTATCCCGACACGACAGGTCGCCCGACGTTGGTTGCGTTGCGGGCAAAAGCCGTTGATGCAACCGTTCAGCAGCAATTCGAGTTGCTGCTGTTCCCCGTGCCCGATGGCGTGTACACGCTCAGTTATCGGTACACGCCCGCGGGCGAGTCGCTGTCCGCGGCGGCACCCTACCCGATGGGCGGCGCGATGCACAGCGAGACGCTCTTGGAGAGTTGCCTCGCGATTGCTGAGAGCCGCCTGAACGACACGGCCGGCATCCACTACCAGCGGTTCATTGATCGGCTACGGGGTGGCGTGGCGTACGATCGCCAGTTGACTGCTCCGAACACGCTGGGCTACAACGCGGATCGTTCAGACATGGTGAGTGACGAACAATTTGTAGCCGATTCGTCGATGAAGCTCATGTACTACGAGTATTCAGACGGAACGAGATATCCGTCTATTTGATTGGAGAGATGAAATGCCATTCCCCGGAGCCCACAGATTACCTTCGCAGTTGAAAGAAGGCACCGCACCGACAGACAACGCGCTCGTCAAGACGCCAAACGGCTGGATCTTGGCCCATGGCGAGACCGTCCCGCCGGACGAGATTGACGGGTACGCGCCTGGCGGCATGTTCGTGCACACCGATGGGGCCGACATGGCGTCCACGTTGTACCAGAACACCGGCAGCAAGGCGTCGAGTCGATTCCTCCGGCTGGGCGTCGGCGGCATGTTGCGCTGTCTGGAAGAGACGGTGGACCTGACCGCCGCGGGTGCGAAGTTCGTTGCGATGGCTGCGGCCATCCCCGCCGGCGCGGTGATTATCGGTGCGCAGGCGAACATCCAGACGGCGGTGACCGCGGGCGGCACGACCGTCAAGGTCGCGCTCGGCCTACACGGCGGCGACGTCGATTTGTACGGCAAGAGCACCGGCCTCACGAAGAACCTGAAGATCGACACGGTCCCCGATTGGGCTGTGCTCGGCACGGCCACGACCATCGACGTCTGCGGTGTCACCACGTCTGGCGCCGCGCTCGGCAGTGCGAACCTATCGGCTGGCACGGTGCGGGTACGAATCATGTATCTCGACTTGACCAGTCTGCCCAATGCGTAGCCATGCAAGACCGCTTGATGAACTTGCGGTTCCCCTTGGGGGGGCTGCACAAAAGCTCAGCCTATCAGGCCCAGCCTCCCTTCACGACGCCTGACTGTCTCAACGTGCGCCCCCGTGGGGTGTTCGAAGAGCGTCAACGTGGGGGGAGTCGGCCTGGTTTGGGCAAGGCGTATTACGAGGACTTGGGCGGTCCTGTGCGGATGCTTGCATCCGTGCCGATAGTGCGGTCAGACGGCTACCAGACGTGGATTGACAATTTCCAGGGCACGGCCTTGGGCAGTGGGTGGACGGCCGCGTCGTGGATCGGGGCCGCGCCGACGATCTGGCGTGACGAGTACGCGTCCACTGACAACGCGGGCGCACTGACGCGGCAGGACTATACGGGCTACACCAAGAAAGACACCGACCCAAGTCTTACGGTCACAGCAAATAAATGTGCTGTGGGCGCTTTGGTCGCGGCGGACTCCGCGTGGATTTGCGACGACAAGGGCGCAGGGCACTTCGGCACAACTTTTACCCATACGGTGAAGACTACGCCGCAAAGCGCCGAAGGGGACGTGGGCATTGTTTGGGCAGTTGCCAACGAAGTCGAATCCCCAAACTACTGGCTCGCCCATAGTTCGCAGGCGCTCGGCGTTTGGTGGGACCCTCTAGGCTGGACCGTGGGCGTGCCGTGGTTACTGAAAATCCGGAATTATGAAACCGGCTTAACTGCTTCTGTTCTTGTTGGCACCGGCATCGAAGGCACTCCCCACTATCTTGTCATCTCGCGGTCGCCATCGCTGGTGACATGCAAAGTCTACAGCGACGCGGCGCACACGACGCTTCTCCAGACTTTGACAATCGCGGTTGATCCTGAGCGGACCTATCGCCATGTCTTTGGGGCGAGCACATATCTTGCCCAACCTGATCCTTGCGTCTCCCTGACCTATGACGTTGAGAACCTCGTACTTACCGAAACCGAAG
>Ga0207997_1001297_pt1 | contig 12966 bp, 10 predicted proteins | sample AntAceMetag02UKN_FD_184777 | JGI IMG/M metagenome (GOLD analysis project Ga0207997, IMG submission 184777) | Saline lake microbial communities from Ace Lake, Antarctica - Antarctic Ace Lake Metagenome 02UKN (SPAdes) (version 2) | ecosystem: Environmental > Aquatic > Non-marine Saline and...
AGAAAACAAGACTGTTTGGCAAGTTGCTGATTTTTATACAAAACATTTTCAAAAAGATATTAAAAGATTAAACATCCAAGAACCAAGTGTGTGGATAAAAGCAACTGATACGATAAAAGAACAAATAAGCTTAATAAAAACTTTAGAGAAAAAAGGATTTACCTATAAAATTAAAGATGGTATTTATTTTGATACTTCCCAACTTGAAACATATGGACGGCTTTGGGGAAGCAAAATAGAAAAGATAAAACAAGAAATGAAAGCAGGAGCTAGAGTTAAAATGACTCCTGGCAAGAAGAACCCTACTGACTTTGCTTTATGGAAATTTAGCCCCAAAAAAAGTAAAAGACAAATGGAATGGAAATCTCCCTGGGGAGTTGGATTTCCAGGCTGGCACACCGAATGTGTAGTTATGAGCGTTAAAGAATTAGGGATTCCTTTTGATATCCATTGCGGAGGTATAGATCATATTCAAATACACCATACTAATGAAATAGCTCAATCAGAAGCTGCTTACAACAAGATTCTAGCCCGTTTTTGGCTCCATGGTGAGTTTTTATTGCTGAACAAGGGTAAAATGAGTAAATCCAAAGGAAACATTGCTATACTCGATGATTTGATTAAAAAAGGGTTTAATCCCCTGGCTTATCGTTATTTATGCTTAACTGCTCATTATCGTTCCCAGCTAATCTTTTCAGAAGAAAACTTAGAGGCTAGCCAGAATGCTTTAGATAAAATTTATAATAGAATACGAGAATTAAAATCTAAAGATAATAAAGTAATTAATAAAAAACAGATTAAATTATATCAAGATAAGTTTCTTAAATTTATTAATGACGATTTAGATATGCCCAAAGCATTAGCTTTGTTTTGGAAAATGCTTAATAATAAAAAACTATCTAATAAAGAAAAGTATTTTCTGGCTTTAAACTTTGATAAAGTTTTTGGTTTAAATTTAAATAAAGTAAAAAAACAAGAAATTCCTAAAAGAATTAAAGAATTAATTGAACAAAGACAAGAGTATCGGAATAAAAAACAATGGGCAAAAGCTGATCAGATCAGAAAACAAATTAATAAACTTGGTTATAATATAGAAGACACTAAAAAAGGAACAAAAGTCAATTGACATTGAGAATTTAAAGATTTAGGATAATAACACTTAATATGATTAATCCCAAAGAAGGCAAATTGCCTCCTCAAAATATTGATGCTGAAAAATCTCTTTTAGGAAGTTTAATGATTGACCCAAACGCTATTTTTAAAATAGTTGATTTTTTATTAATCAAGGATTTTTATAAAGATGCCCACCAAAAGATTTATGAAACAATAATTGAACTTTCGGAAAAGAAAGAACCTATTGATTTTTTAAGTATATCTTCAAGATTAAAAGAAAAAAAGGAACTGGAAAAAATAGGCGGAGCAAGTTATTTAACCAGTCTAGTTAATTTTGTTCCCACTGCATCCCATATTTCAAATTATGCTAAAATAGTCCAACAAAAGAGAATATTAAGAGATTTAATCAGTGCTAGTTATGAAATTGGAGAAATGGGGCATAAAGAATCAGAAGATGTTGATGTTTTATTGGATAATGCTGAAAAAAAGATATTTAGCATTGCTCAAAAATCTCTAAGTCAAAGATTTGTTCCTATTAAGGAAACTCTAGACGAAACGTTTAAAAGAATTGATGAACTTTCCAAACATAAGGGCACTTTACGAGGGATAGCAACCGGTTTTACAAAATTAGACAATATTTTAGCTGGTCTTCAAAAATCAGATTTAATAGTATTAGCTGCCCGTCCTAGTTTAGGAAAATCAGCCTTAGCCGTAGATATAGCAAAATATGTTGCTTGCGAAAACAAAATTCCGGTAGGAATATTTAGTTTAGAAATGTCCAAAGACCAAGTTATTGATCGTTTAATTGCTATTCAAGCAAATATTGATTTATGGAAGCTAAGAACTGGACGACTTTCTGATCAAGGAGAAGATAATGATTTTGAAAGGATACAAAGAGCAATGGCAAATTTAGCCGAATCCCCTATTTATATTGATGATACTGCTGGATCTAATGTCCTCCAAATGAGAGCAATGGCTAGAAGATTACAAGCAGATCAGGGACTAGGTCTTTTGATAATTGATTATTTACAATTAATGGAGTCAAGAAACCCTAATTTAGCTATGATTCAGCAAGTTACTGAAAACTCAAGAGCACTTAAGGGGTTAGCTCGAGAGCTTAATATCCCGGTATTAGTTTTATCTCAATTATCTAGAGCTGTGGAACAAAGAGTGCCTCAAATCCCTAGATTATCTGACCTCCGTGAATCAGGAGCAATTGAACAGGATGCAGATGTTGTTCTTTTTATACATAGAGAAGATAAATATAAGCTTAACAGCGAAAGAAAGAATATTGCTGATATTTTGATTGCCAAACATAGAAATGGTCCGGTGGGGAAAGTAGAACTTTACTTTGATGAACCTAGAGTAAGTTTTAAAAATATAGAAAAAGGATACGAAGAATAATTATGTATTCTAAAACAATTCAAAAACTCATAGAACATTTTTCAAAATTCCCAACCGTGGGAAGGCGAACTGCTGAAAGGTTCGTTTTTTATTTAATGAAAACATCTAAACCAGAAGTAAAAGAATTAATAAACTCTATTGCCGAAGTAAAAAATAAAGTAAAAATCTGTACTTCTTGTTTTAAATCTTTTGAAGGAGAACAAGAACTTTGTTCAATTTGCTCTGATGGTCATCGAGATAAAAAAGTTATTTGTATTGTCGAAAAAGAAGTTGACTTAGAGTCAATTGAAAAAACAAGAAAATTTAAAGGAACTTATTTTATTTTAGGAGGAACATTTTTATCTGCTGAAAAAGAGAAAAATAAAAAAGAGATTGAACAAAGGATTAAAAAACTAATAGAAAGAATTAAAAAACAACCCGAATTAGAGGAAATAATCTTAGCTATTAATCCAACTCCTGCTGGAAACAATACTTGTTTATGGATCCAAAGAAAGCTGAAACCTCTAAATATAAAAACCACCCATTTAGGCTGTGGTTTACCTGTGGGTGGAGAGCTAGAATATGCTGATGGAGAAACAATTTCTTCTGCTTTTGAAAGCAGAAAATAAGAATATAAAATTAAAAGAGCATTTGATTATTTTTCAAACGCTTTTTTGATATAAATGGTTATAACCCAAAGAATCTCTACGGAGATTTTGACTAATTTCTATAGAACATTGTGGTCTAAATGGAAAAACTGCTAACAGAGCTCTTAAATTAGGAGTGTAAAATGTTTGTGTCTAAAACAATTCCAGATTCTTTATATCTCCTACTCAAAAATTTTGACTTTTCCTGACTATTTGGCATAATAAAAATATTGAGATGATTCTTTGAAATTATGCTTTAAAATACAATGGAGAGAGTTTTGAGTATCTTATTTAAGATGGCATTTTTAAGCTCCTCGTCTTATCCTAAAATAAACTCGTAATGTCACAAGATAAGTTAATGAAATAATTATGAAAAAGTTAAATAAATTTGTTTATGTTGGAAAAAAGCGGGGAAAAAATATTATTACAAAAAAAGATTTATTAAACAAAAAACAAATACTTATAACAGGTGGACTTGGTTTTCTTGGCCATCATTTGATAAAAAGATTAATTACAACGAATTATTTTCCAATTATTATTGACAATTTAAGCAATAGTTCTCTTATTTCTTTATCTAGAATCTCTAGAAAGAAATATTTTTTTGTGAGATCCGATATTAGAGATCTTAAAAAAATAAAACAAGTACTATCTAGTTTTAAACCGATTATGATTATACACCTTGCCGCTCTTCATTTTATCCCTTATTGTGATAAAAACCCAAAAGAGGTTTTTGAAGTTAATTCAAAGGGTACAGAAAATTTATTAAAAATAGCAAAAGAATTTAAAATTAATAATTTTCTTTTTGCATCTACGGCAGCTGTTTATGCTATGAGCAATAGAAAACATATAGAAGATAGCACATTGAAACCCATAGATATTTATGGTCGATCAAAAAAATTAGCAGAAGAGAAAATTATTAGTTACTCAGAAAAAAATCCAGTTTTTAAATTCGTTATTTTAAGATTATTTAATATCTACGGCCATAATGATAATACGCCTCATTTTATTCCCGAAATAATTAAAAAGATTAAAAACAATACTAAAATTTCCGTTGGTAATTTGGAAACAATTAGGGATTATATTTATATCGATGATGTTGTTGACGCTATCTCCCAAATTATAAAAAAGGACGATGATTTTAATAACCAAATATATAATCTCGGCACTAGCACAGGAACAAGTGGAATTGAAATTGTTAAATTAATTGCTCACTTTTTTAAAAAAAATATTATAATAAAACAAGATAAAAATCTTTTACGAAAAGTTGATCGAGTTAAATTAATTGCTGATATAAAAAAAATTTCTGGAAAATATAACTGGTTTCCAAATTATAAAATAGAAAAGGGTTTGAAAAAATTATGCAAAAAATAAGTTGTAAAATTGGAGATTATAGATATACATTCGATTCTATTAAGGGAAAAAACATCTTTGAATCATCTTCTAAAAAAGCAATGCCAATTAATCTTGGTATTATTATCGATACTGCTTTAAGGATTCCACCAATCACAGGTGTGACTTATAGGCTTTTTTATCTTTCGCAGAAATTGATTAAACGTGGGATAAATGTAAAAATATTTATTTGCAATAGAAACATAGAAGTAGATAAGGATATAAATCAGTTATTGAATAATAGTTGTCTTGAATTACATATAATTCCCGAAAATATTTTTTACAACACAATAAAAATGGGGAAAATAATAGCTAAAAATAAAATAACCATTCTACAATTTGAAGATCCCGTATCGGTTTTACGCTATTCTCCAATAGCCGAAAAATTAAAAATACCTGTAGTTTTAGAGATGCATGACATTGAACCCACTTTACAACAACATTTTAAAAAATCTCCAGAAAAAATTTCTTTATCTTGGGCCATAAGTAATATTGCTTGTCAATTATCCGATATTATAATAACTATGACTCCTTTTGATTATTTTGAACTCGCTGACAAAATAAGTGCAGATTACAAAAAAATTAATATAATCCCTAACTCAATTGATTTTTCTAAGTTTAAATTTTACGGCCCTAATCTCAAAAAAGACAATATTATTTTTGTTGGTAATATGTATTATGAACCAAATAAGCAGGCGGCAGAATATATTATAAATAAAATTGCTCCTATATTAATTAAAAAAAATAAAAAAATAACTTTTACCTTTGTTGGGATGGTAAGAGATGAATTAAAAAAATCAAATAATCTAAATTTTATTTTTACTGGACCAGTGAATAATCTTGATAAACTTTTAGCCCAAGCGACAATTGCACTTTGTCCTATAACTCAAGGATCAGGTATGAAAGTAAAAATTTTGAATTATTGTGCCGCAGGATTGCCAATTATTACTACTAAACTTGGCGCAAGTGGTTACGAAAAAATTTCTAGTCTTATAATAGAAGATGATTTAAGTATTATTTCTGACATTATCGATAAATTTCTTGACGAAAAAAAACAATTAAAAAAAATTGGTTTGCAAAATTATCAATTTGCAAAAAAGTATTATAATATTAATATAATCTCCAAAAAATTAGTAAATGTTTATCAAAAAATAGTTAATTTAAATAATATAAATAAAAATACTTTAGGGATAAAAAAAATTAAACTACCTTTACCTTTGTGGTTAGAAGAAAAACGAGTTAAAAAGATTAAGAATAAAAATTATTATGTCGTTAAAAACAAAAAAGTCAAGATTATCTAATCTATGGCCACAATTAATCATAATTGAGGGTTTTTGGCAGATTGGGAAAACAATACTTATTAAAGAATTAATAAAACAGAATAAATTTAGTTTAATAAATGAACCTAACCATTTGACCGAAGCACCAAATATTGACAATCCACATCAGTGGTATTTAAAAAAACATCTTGATAGACAAAAATTGGCTCGTCAATTAATGAAAAATGGCAAAAGAGTTGTGATGGAAAGATCGCTTCTATCTAGTGTTGCTTTTGATTATGCCCAACAAGGAAAGTTTACAAAAGAGAACAAAAGTATTTTAAAAAAATTACCGGAGTTGAAACAATTTCCTATTGTTTTTTTATATGCTAAAAAACAATTTGTTAAAAAGAGAATACAGAAATTAAAAGATAATTTTGTAAAAGATATTATCGTACAAAATAAAAAATTTTACGATAATTATGTAAATTTTTATAAAAATATTTTAGGCAAAATCACCAAGAATAATGTAATTTGCTTAAATATTGCCCCTTATGGAAATTTTTTAAATTCTAAAGAATTGATAAAATATTTAGAAAAAAAAATAAAACAATATAATAATAAGAAGAAAGTAAAAGAAATCTGTGCTGCTGTTGTCTTAATTTATAATAATAAAGTTCTTTTACTATATGATAAGAACTGGGATCATTATGTTTTGCCACAAGGACATAGAAAAGCAAGAGAAAGCTTGCACCAAACAGCTACAAGAGAGACTAAGGAAGAAACAGGATATAATGACTTGAAATTGATTAAGAAGATTAAGCAATATCAATATCATTATTCAAAAGGTAATAAGATTATTTATAAAAAGATCCACGTTTACTTAGTTAAAATTTTAAGTTTAACAAACCAAAAGAAACAATTAGATGAGCACGAGAATTACGCTAATTGTTTTTTAGGCTTTAATGAAGCGATAAAGCGAGCCCATTGGTCTCAGGATAAAGAATTAATCGCAATTAGTCGTAATTATCTAAAAGAATAACCCGGGCAATTTAATACTCCGGGTTTTTGTTATTTTAGGTATAACCACCAACGATTTAATAAATCGTTCGGAAGCAAATTTTTACATAAAGAATTTCTCATGTTTGCTATTATTTCTTCACTAATAGCAATAGTTTTTTTACCATTTTTTTCGTTAAGAAAAGTTTCGACAAGAGCATAAATCTCTTTCCCTAAACAACTATTTCTTGCGACTTCCGGTAACCATTTTTTATAAGGATATGGTTGGTAATCGGCAAGAAGAGAAATTTCCATAGATAGTTTAGCAATAGTTGCCTTAATTATAGAAACAGCAATTTTTCTGTTTTGAGATATGGCTTGTCTAAGATTATGTCTCTCTGTCCGCATTTCTATATATTTGTACTTTGTTAATGCAGGAAGAGCTTGTTGAAAGACAGATTGATAATAACCCAATAATTTTACAAATTCTCCTTGTAAGTCTTGAATAACCAAAGAATTTTGATATATCCAAAGTGCAATTGGAAGTCTTGATTCTAGATCGTCTTTTAACCATTTCAAATTTCGAAATTTTGTAAAAATAGGATATTCATAATCGTGGTCGTCAATAACAAAGTGAGAACCATAACAATTTACAAATTTACCATATTCCGTATTTGGAATCAGAACTAAAATATCACGGACAATGTTTGGTTCATCTCTGGTCAGTAAAATAATAGAGAATTTTAGAAAATACTCGGATACTTCCATTTTTAATTTTTCTTTTATATAGATATCCACTTCTGTTTTTTTGTCCATTGCTTTCACCTCCTATATAATACTTAGTTTTTTGCAGAGTTTCTTTAAACCCTCTTTGTTCCTATGATATTTTAGAAAATAGTTAAGAGCATCTTCTTTACTTACCCATAGGAATTTTATGTGTTCAGATGAGAGAATTACTTCAGCTGTTTTATGTACACGTATAGCAAAGACTTTTTCATGTTGATTACGATTATCATCAAAAAAATCAAAGGAATAATCGACATCAATAAACTCCAGATGTTTTTTAATACCAGTTTCTTCCTCCGTCTCACGTAATGCCGCTTGTTCAAAAGATTCATGCGGTTTTACATTGCCAGAGATTGCTTGCCAAAAGTTACCTTTTTGTGGATTTCTTTTAAGAATAAGAAAAAGAATTATGTCTTTCTCTTTTTTAAAGACAATAACCTCCACCTGATTATTGGTTTTTATTTCTGACATAACTTTTCTCTCTTTTTGAGATTGCTGTCTGAGAATAAACATATATTCATGTTTAAACTCTTCCGGCAAATTTGGACAATGTATAAGATTAAGAAAGGGATCATCGTTATAAAAAACTTTTCTTAATTCTTGTTTGATGATACAAGCTTTAGAAATAGCATCATTTCCTCTGACTATAAAAAAAGTCATTGGTCTTGTACATAAATACTCACTAATTCCTCTTGGGTGCATAACAACATCCCACTGATAAAACAATTTAATTAATTCTAAATTAAATTCTACCCAACCATGGTAGATAATATCAAGATTGTTGTTTTTTAGCTTGTCTCTTAACACATAAGTAAGTCCGCGATCATCCATGTCAGGTTTAATAATTATTAATGTTAAATCGCTATCTATTGATTGCATAACTTTCACCTCCTAATTTATTTTTTAAAAAGCTTTTTAAACAAAAAAATTACTTTTTGTTAACATTTACTTTACATCTTTTTATTTTTTTGTCAATATTTGAAGGGTAGATTCTATTCCGAAGTGCAACATTCGAAGAATAGAACAATGGGTTGAGCATAATACTCAAAAACAATTATAACAAAAAAGCCAATCGTGAATAATAATGATTGGTCTTTTGCTTTTTATGTGTTTATTTTTCTATCTTTAATATCTCTATTTCTGTAAAAGGCTGACGATGCCCTGTTTTCTTTTTATAACGAGTTTTAGGTTTATATTTTAAGATAATAATCTTTTTAGCTTTATCTTGTTTGAGAATCTTAGCTACAACTTTGGCTCCCTTTACGTTAGGATCCCCTATCTCTAATTTACTATTCTTTTCTAACAACAGAACATCCGTAAAGTTTATTTCTTTATCTTCTTCTTTATCTAATTTTTCAATTTTAATTTTATCACCAGGAGAAACAAGATATTGTTTTCCACCGGTTCTTATTACTGCAAACATAATATTATTTTAATTTTTTCTTTGGAGATTCATCTAACTCCCCTAACCTTTCAATCTTCCCTGATAATCTCCCAAATCTATTTTGAGCCCTGTCTGATGATGTTTTAGCATGATTAATGTGTGAAGTCAATACAGATAACTCTTCTTCAAACTTTAAGGACTCCTGCTGAACAGCCTTCATCCCATTTAAAATCTTTTTAGCTCCCTGTTCTATCTTGGCTCCTTGAAGCCCAATCATGACTATTTTTAAAAAGTAATAAAAGGAATTTGGGGAAACAAAGTAAATTTTCTTTTCATATCCATAATTTAATATCTCTGGTTGATTTAAGGTAATTTCATAATAAATTGGTTCGGAGGGCACATACATTAAAGCAAAATCAACTGTTCCCTCACTGGGTAAAATATACTTTTTAGAAATATCATTAATATGTTTTTTTATATCCCGAATAAAATTTCTCTTAGCTATATCCTTTTTCATAGAGTCTTTTGATTCTCTCATTAATCTAAAATTCTCCATTGGAAACTTAGAATCAATAGGGATAATCCCTTGATTTGTTTTAACAATGGCATCCACAATCTGCCCCTCATGAAATTGATATTGTAAAGAAAAGTTTTCCTTGGGCAACATTTGTTCCAATAAATCTCTTAAAATTTGTTCGCCAATATTGCCTCTTAATTTTGGAGAACGTAGGAATTCTTGAAACTCTTTTATATTATGTCCAACTTCTTGAACCTTTCCAAGCTCAAAAGCCATCTTAGAATATCCGTCTTCAAACTTTTTTCTTAAATTTTCAATATCTTGTTTGATTACTCCAACCAATGGCGCATCATCTTTTTTAAGTCCTTTGGTCTCTTTCTTAATAAAAAAAACAGAAACAGCAACACCTGTTAATGAAATTAAAAACACTATTAAAATAAAAACAATATCCGACATATATTTATCTTAATAAAATTCTTACTTTATTACAAGTTGGGAAAAAACAAAAAGAAAATAAACAATTAATAAAACAAGCGCTTCCTTTTCAGTAATTTCTTTTTCTGTTCTAGAAAAAATAGCAAAGAATAAACAAGTAATTATAGTAAAAAGAATTCCTATAATATAAGGAGCATATTCTGATACATATAAAGGAGATATTAAAACTGTGGTACCAAGAACTAAAGTAGAATTGGCTACTACAGAGCCCATTAACGCTCCCAAAACCATTTCTTTATGCCCCATGGCTATTGCTTTTAATCCAAAGACAATTTCTGGTAAATTAGTCCCCAAAGCAATTATTAGACTACCGGCAACAACCAAAGAAAGATTTAAAGATTCGGACAAAACTAGAATGCTCCAAACCACTGCTTCGGCACTTAATAATAATAATCCTATGCCTCCAAAAAGCATTGCTAAATCTTTTAAAAACAATTTAAACTCTGTCCAGTTTCTTTTAAATTTATTAACAAAAACATTTTGATATTTTGCTTGTTCTTTAAACAGAAATTTAATATAAACAAATAAAACAATAAGTAATATTATTCCATCTAATCTCGAGATCTCATCTCCTAACATTAAGATAATTGGCAAGAAAGCGATCAGAGCAGTATAAAGAGAGTTTTTTTGAATTAATTTTGTTCCACAATTCAACTTTTTGGTCAATAAAACTACTATGGCTATGGCCAAGGTTAAGTTAACAATGTTAGAGCCAATAATATTCCCAAAAGAAAGTTCAGGCCTATTGTGGAGAGCCGAACTAATCCCTACAAAGAATTCGGGTAAAGAAGTAACAAAAGCCATAAGGATAAAAGATAAAATAAATTCCTTCCATTCCAATGACTTAGCTATACGAGTTAGGGATTGAACAGTCCATGTTCCAGATTTAATCAATAAAAAACAGGATCCAATAAAAACTAAAATATATAGAATTAACATAAATTAAATATTAGTTTGATGTCTCACAATAAAATAATGTTTAACCGTTTCAATCAACCCCAACTCAACTAAGCCTAAACCAATTAAAATCATCCAATCATAAAAGCCTAAAGCAACTGTTTTGAGAAAGGTATTAAAGACTGGCAAATATACGGTAGCAAAAAGGGCCAAAAATGATATTACCCAAGCCATTATTAGATATTTATTAGAGAATATATTTGTATGCCAAACATTCTTACGCAAACTTTTACAAGAAAAAACATAAAAAATAGAGTCAATACTCAAAGCTACGAAGATCATTGTTCTTACATAAGCAATATCGTGATTGTTATTCCAGAGCCAAAAGAATACTCCCAAAAGAATTAAATCCGTAACTAAACCGATAATAAAGATTATTATTTTCATTTCCCGAGTTAACAATGGAATATCATGCCCACTGGGTTTTTGATTCATTAACCCTCTTTCTTTAGGTTCAAAAGCCAAGGCAATACTAGGCAGACCATCTTCTATTAAATTAACCCACAAAATCTGAACAGCACTAATTGGCAAGGGAAAACCAGCAAATAGAGTAACACTAACTAAAATAATTTCGGTAAAAGTATCCGACAACAAATAAGTAATAACCTTTCTAATATTATCCAGAATGGCTCTCCCCTGCTCCACAGCAGAAACAATCACGGAAAAGTTATCATTTAACAAAACCAAGTCTGATACTTCTATGGCTACATCTGTTCCTGAACCAAAAGCTATTCCAATGTCAGCCTTTTTTAAGGCGGGAGCATCATTAATTCCATCTCCAGTCATAGCCACAACCTTGTTCTTATCTTGCCAGGCACTAATAATTCTTAGTTTGTGCTTGGGTTCAACCCGAGCATAAACACAAATTTTATCTATTCTTTTCTGAAACTCTTTATCTGATAATTTATCTAAATCTTTCCCACTAATAACGTTTTCTGCTCCTGTTTCCAAACCCAGTTCTTTGGCTACGGCGCAAGCAGTTAAAATATGATCTCCCGTAACAATAATCGTTCTTATCCCTGCTTTTTTACAAATCTCAATTGCTTTTTTAGTATCTTTTCTTAGAGGGTCTTTTAAGCCAATAAATCCAACAAATGTTAAATTATTTATATCTTTATTCTTAATTGTTCCTATATCTGTATCTTTATAGGCTAAAGCAATTACTCTTAACCCTTTACTGGTTAATTCTATTAATTCCTTTTCTAACTTTAATCGTTGTATTTTATCAATAGTTTTGTTTTGTCTGTTTTTTATTCTAATAAAGGAGGATAGATTCAGCATTTTTTCGGGAGCTCCGGAAACAAATAAAATGTTTCCCTTTTTATTTTGACGGAGGGAAGCAATAAATTTGTTTTTAGAATTAAACGAAATTTCGTCAATTTTAGGAAACTCTTTTTCTAATTCTGGTTTATATAGTCCTTTTTTCTCGGCTCCCAAAACTAACCCTCTATCTGTTGGCCCTCCTATCAATTTCCAAGATTTTCTAGGGGCATCTGGATTTTCAATAAAAGATTCACTACACAAGACCGAAATTATTGAACAAAGTTTTTCATCATTTGACCTGATTTCATCAACCTGCATTTTACCCTGAGTTAAAGTTAAAGTTTTATCCGTACAAATTATAGAAGTGCTACCTAGTGTTTCCGCAGCTGATAATTTTCTGACCAATCCCTTTTTCTTCAAAATCCTTCCCATGCCCAGGGCCAATATAACCGTCATAGCTACGGGAAGCCCTTCGGGGATAGCAGCTACGGCTACAGCTACGGCTGTGGTAAACATCTCAACAAAAGGCTTGCCTTTTATTAATCCTTCAATAAAAATAAAAAAACAAATAAAACTAATAATGATCCCAACTATAGAAGAGAAATAAGATAACTTTTTTTGATAAGGAGTTTTCCCTTCTGCTGTTTCCCTAATCATCACAGCTACTTTACCAAGCTCGGTATTAATTCCTGTTTGAACAACTATTGCTTGGGCGTTCCCATTTTCCACAATAGTCCCCATATAGAGCATGTTCTCTCGGTCAGCCACTGGGAT
>Ga0207997_1001299_pt1 | contig 12954 bp, 13 predicted proteins | sample AntAceMetag02UKN_FD_184777 | JGI IMG/M metagenome (GOLD analysis project Ga0207997, IMG submission 184777) | Saline lake microbial communities from Ace Lake, Antarctica - Antarctic Ace Lake Metagenome 02UKN (SPAdes) (version 2) | ecosystem: Environmental > Aquatic > Non-marine Saline and...
AAAAAAAACAATAAGTAAGACTTACAAAAAGATAGATAAATCTGTTGGAGGAGTTCTTCCCGGCGGTGGGTCATCATCTCCGAGTAGTTCTGGTTCTTCAAGTTCAGATAATGGTTTTTCTTCTTCAGATCCAACATTGAATACTAACCCAGATTTTGATCAAAATATTGGGGGGGTTATAATCCCTGGTTCATCAGGTGGCGGTTCATCAGGTGGCGGTTCATCAGGTGGCGGTTCATCAGGTGGCGGTTCATCAGGTGGGTTTTCTTCTTCAGATCCAACATTGAATACTAACCCAGAATTTCCACAAGATATAGGGGGTGGTTTTGTAGGTCCAATACAACCATCAGGAGGTAGTTCTAATCAACCGATTACAGATACCCAGATAAGTCAGGCATTAGCAGTAGCAAATCAAGCAAATATTCAAAGTCAAATAACTGGAATAGATAATCAACAAGTTAATTATCAAAAATCTTCATCTTTTCTTCAGGGCATAGGTGTAGTACCATTACCAACATCTTCTAAGAGCCAACCCTTTGATTATAATAAAATGCGAGAAGATAATAAGAAAAAACTAGAGGCTCAGAGGATGTCTATTCAAAAACCAGACTTAAAGGATATAGACTCTATGGATTTAATGGAAAGAGGAATTAAAACTATTTGGGGTACAAAAGGTAAAGATTATATTCCTCCTAAAGATGTGGAAGCAATAATAAATCAAAGGAGTACACAGATTATATTAGAAGCAAGAGATAGAGAGGTTAGTCCACAGATTAATAAACAAGTAGATATAAAAACACAAGAGATAAAAGATTTTGTATCTACTGCTAATGCCCAACTAGAAAATTATGCTACGAGATTACAGGAAGATATTAATTCTAGAAAGATAACTGTTAATCAGGCTAAAAGATTATTGAAAGAATCTCAAGGTAAATTAAACAAAATCATTGAAGATTTTTCGGAAACAAAAAATAAAGAGTTACAAACTATTGGAACTAAGATTGATGAAAGATGGTGGGATAGTAGAGGAAAACATTTAGATAAAGCTGCGAGGAGAATAATTACTGGGACTGAAGGCGAAGGAATAAAAGATTATTTTACTGGATATAAAGCATTACAAGTTTATTCAAAATTAAATATTCCAACCCTAACTGTTGCAGTTGGTAGTGGTTTTGTTATTGGTGGTGCTCTTACAGGGGGGCTTTTAGCATTAGAGGCTTATGCAGGTGCAGAAATTGCTTCTTCATTTGGATTAGGTTTAGGGATTGGATTAGGTGTTGCTGGTGTAGGTGCTGGTGGAACAGCAGTTTATAGCCTTTCAAAACAATTAAATAGTGGGGATTTAAGTAAAGGAGAATTTGTAGCCCATCTTATAACAGGAGGAATATTAACTACTGCATCTATTAGTGGTGCAATGGCTGGAGGGTTAGCAGTTAAATCAACTATAAATTATGGAAAATTAACTCTTGAAGAAAAAGCAATTTCAGAAAAAATATTAAATAGAAAGAACTCAATCGAAGTAAAAAATTTAAAGGGAGGTTTATCTGAAACCCAAATAAAAGCATTAAAAATATCAGCTTCTCAAAAAGCAGAACTTATAAATCAGATTAGAACTGGAAGTAGTGTTCAAAAAGTAGAAATCAAGATCAATAAGGCTGGGTTATCTCCTGCTGAAATAAAGGTAGCTAATAAATTAAATTTTAGAGGTACTGGGTATCAAGTTACAACATCTGCTGGTAAATCTGTTACAGGGGCATCATCTTATAATATAAAAACAGGGAGAGGCATTGCAAGATTTAATAGTCAGAGAACAAGAGAAGTTACAAGTCTTTTTTCTGGAAAAGCAGATAATGGAAAGATAACTGGATTAAGTGTAAGTGAAATTAGAACACCTCCTAAAAGAGGTTTACTTAGATTTGGAGATAGAACCACACTTAACGAAGCAAGATTAGAACTTGTAAAAGGAACTGGGAAAGTAAAATATTCTAAAGTCGGAGGAAACACAATCCGTTATGAATATTCAGAAGGAACTTCTAAATTAATCAGGGCAGATGTTTATGATTCTAAAGGTAATTGGATAAGATCTGATTTAAAAGCACCCACAGGAGTGTCTAAATCTCTTAGAGTTTCAAAGTTATATGGGAAAGAAGGGGTATTACAAGGAGATTTTTCTACAGGGAGAATAACTACTCAAACAACAAATATCTTTAAGGATGTTGCTGGTAAGGGATTTTCTGGTAAAGAAACCTCTTTTTTCAATTATGAGAGAGTTCCTACAAAATCAATTAAAGGATTTGGTGGAGTAGGTTCATCTGGTGGTGCAGGAACAGGTGAAGGATTATTAACTTTACAGAAGATAGTTCCTGTCAAGGTAGCCCCACAAGTTCCAGTACCTCAATCAACATTAGTTACAGCAAGTAAGTCCACATTAATAAATATTAAATCCCCAACTCCCACTTATGTTGGAGGAGAAGGTGGATTATTAAGTTACTCTGCATATTCTAGTACAGGAACAATTATTCAACTACCTGTCACAACCGGAGGGTTAGCATCCCCTTTAATTAATCAAGAAGTAACCAAATCAAAATTTAATCAGTTATTTGTAGATTCTACTGCTATTTCTAAAAAACAATTTGAACCACAATCTAGGGGGGTATTTTTTAGTCCCTCAACTATACCATCTGTATCTCAACCACAAGCAGAAAAGTTATTTGTACAGCCAAGAGTAGTAACTAAAAAAGTAACTACATTACAAACTCCGAAAGTAACTACTCCAAGTATTTTACCAGTATTATCAGTTCCAACCTCTATTGTTTCAACTCCAACAGTTATTCCTGGAGTAATTATTCCCTTTGGTATGGGATTAGGTTCTCCAAAAACAGGAGGAGGGCAAAAAGGAACTAAACAGAAAACTAAGAGTTCATTCTTACCAGAATACAATCCAAGTTTAGGTGCTATTCTAACAAGACAGAAAACTAAAGAAGTTACACAGGAACAATTTAAATTATTATCTAAGAAAAAGTATTCTGGATTGTCTAGTAGATCACAAATAAAGATAATTCCAAAGAAAAAGAAAGTAAAGAAAAGTAAATAAGGTTTATATACTATAAACTATCTCATTAATCATGGAAAAACAAGACATTCCAAAATCAAAGAAATTTATTGAAGACATAACTAATTCATCTGGATTTGTATTTAATTGTTTTTATGGGCTGATTGTATTTTTCTGTTTTATTACTTCTATTGCATTATCTTATGAGTATGGTTTAATTGGATGGTCTATTATTGGATTTAAACTTTTGAAAGTATTCATGATTGTGGGAGTCTTATATTTCATAATGTTTATTTGTAAAATTATTGTGTACAAATCTAATGAAGCCATAGAAAAAGTACATCTAAAGAATCAAGAAAGAAAAAACAATTTTAAAAAGCAACTAAAAAAAGAAATATTAAAGGAGATGAAAGATGGTAGAAATTCAAAGAGAAGATAATTTAGCTAAAAGACTTGTTGAAAGAAATCTTGTAGTTCCAACAAAAGATACTCAAGAAGAATATTTTAATCAAGTTTCTATTATTAGAGGCTTATCTACAGAAAATGATTTAACAAAGATAGAATTGAGGCTTAGAGGTTTTACTTATAATTTTTTTAAGAAGTCCTGGATTAAATCAAGAAAACCATTAATGAATGATAACGGAATTGGTAATTATATGGCTACCTTACAAGGTATTGGGGATATAGTTAATTTTTCTTATTATGAGGCAAAGAATATTCCTAAGTTAGCATTAATGTTTTTCTCAGATAACTACCCAAATTATTTAGTATACTCAAAAGAATTTGAATTGAATCCTAAAGATTTCAATGTTATAAAAACAATCCTCCAGTTTTGGAGTCTATCGGTACTTAACAATGCAAAAAATGCAGGACATAGAAATGTTGTTAGAGGAACTTTAAGTGAAGGGATATTGGCAAGAGCATTAGGAACACAAGAACAAGCACCAAGTAAGAAAGGATTATTTAGTTTCCTTCGTAGAGATAAAGGTGGTAAAAGTTAATGGCAGATTTATCAACTTTCGGATTAGGGAACATTAGGGGGGATGCATTAGACATTGCTTTATGGGTAATTTGGGGTGTTGTTGGAATTGCTGTTATCTGGTTTTTATGGACAAAGTATCAGAACAAGAAAATATTTATTTATCCAGTTAGAATACATAGACAAAGAAATAATGGAATGGTCAAAGAGATAAATATTTTTGGAGGATATATTAAGAAAGGTCAGATTACAAAGTTTGTAGTAAAAATGACTAAGTTTAAGAAGAAAGAATTAGATTCTTTACCTGACAGTGCTTTGATGGATGAAGATAACAGAGTGTATTATTGGCAAGTAAGCCCAGACTCTCCACTTGTACAAGTTAAGAGATCCTTTGAAGTAGAATCTATTTTAGTTCCTAATGAAGATTTTAAAGAACCTACTAAGGAATTTAGAGAAGAAATAATAAAGAAATGGATTTTAGAATTAAAATCAGATGAACAATTCAAAGATAAATCTCCTGAAGAATTAGAGGCAGAGGCAATCAGACTTTTTGAAGAAAATATAGATTTGGAAAGAAATAAATTAATAGATATTACAAAACCAACTTACCAGCCAGTACCAACAGATTTAAAGCAACAAGCATTAGCTGATATTAATAATTATAAAAATATTCTTGGGGTAGATGTAAATAAACAATTTGCTTATTTTGTTGCGGGAATTATAGCCTTAGTTATAATAGCAGTAGTGTTATTCTATATAGCCTCAAACGAAGGAGATATTCCAATACTAACTGAGTTTATACCACTCTTATTCTTTAGATTCAAAAAGAAAGGGCATAAATAAGGTTTTTATAGTTAAAGATGGTATTAATAACATGAATACAAAATTAATTTTAATATTTACTATGTTTTTCTTAAGCATATTAATTGTTTCAGCAGGTACAGAATACAAACCAGTTAATCAGGAAGTTAATTTAATTCTTACTTGTACAATAGACAATGCAATTCCTACATCATTTGCTACAATGAGTTTAACGGTTTCATATCCTAATGGAAGTTTATTTTTAGATAATGTTAATGCTACACCTATTGGTAATGGTATTTTTAATTATACTACAACATTTCCAGAGATTGGAACATACAGGCCTACATTAGCTTGTGTTGATGGTTTAGATTCTAATTCAGATTCTAGTGGAATATATGAAGTAACTCCTACTGGGAATCATATAGATAATGACGGCCAGATTAGCATAGGTATTTTATATTTTTATGTTATTTTAGGACTGGGGTTCTTGTTCTTAGGATTCTTATTCTTAAAGCATGAATCATTATGGGTTACTTATTTTGGATTGTTTATAATGATACTAGGTTTCACATTCTTGTATTATGATCTACATCTTAGCAATCTATATGCAACAACCATAGCAATTAATTCAGGTGCAGGTGCAACAGCTACAGGGGCATTTATGATGATAGCTAGGTTCTTAAAATTAGCCCCTTATGTTGTGGGTGGAATTGTTGCGTTCTTTTCTGTAAAAACATTGAAAGAAGCTATAGGCCATAGAAACAAGAACGACGGATGGGATAATAATTCTTACTCAAATTAAAAAAAAGAAAGGGGGATTTCGCCCCCAAAAAAATAATTCTATATATTTATTAGTTTAGTTTTTATTGGAAAGTACTATTAGAAGTGTTTCCCATTGGAATAACTCTCATAATAACCCAAAGAACTGCACCGAATACAACTGCTGTTCCTAATAGCTTTAAAGATTTAGGAATTTTAGCAACTGCTGATTCTGCATCTAATGTTGCATTATAAGCTGTTCCACATCCTGTATATATTCCAGATGTAGCATTACACGTTGCGGTCGTATTTTGCTGTGCAAATATATCTGCCCTTGAATCTTCTGTGATTGTAAAGACCATTATAGAAACAATAACAATTACTGCTACAAGCAGGATAAACTCATAAAGCATAGACATATCAAATTTTTTAGTGTTTTTCATTTTTACCTCCATATTTGTGATTTAGTTTGATTATAATAAAAAGGTGGGGGCAAGACTCCCCCACCCAAAAACAAAGTTTTTAGTTATAGAATTCGGTTTGTATTTATTGGAAGCTACTCTGAGTGTTTCCCATTGGAATAACTCTCATAATAACCCAAAGAACTGCACCGAATACAACTGCTGTTCCTAATAGCTTTAAAGATTTAGGAATTTTAGCAACTGCTGTATCTGCATCTAATGTTGCATTATAAGCTGTTCCATCTACTGTTAAATCATCTCTAGCATCTTCATTAACTTGGAAAACCAGTAATGATACAATTACAATAACAGCGACTAATAGAATAAACTCATAAAGCATAGACATATCAAATTTTTTAGTGTTTTTCATTTTTACCTCCATTTGTGATTTAGTTTGATTATAATAAACCATCTTAATAACTATAAAAACTTAATTTACATTAGATGTACATTATTTGTAAATTTAATAAGGTTTTTATACTTCAATTTGTTAGAGATTCCATGAGTCTTAAAACAACTATCCATTCTCATTACCATATTAACTTAGAAGATGAGATTATAAGGACATCAAAACAGTTAGAAGATTTAGGAATACATGGCATCACAAAGATGGAAGCAACTGCATTTATTGCAGAAAAAAATAGGAGAGCAAAGATGCCCATATCTGAAGTAAGAGATTTTTTCAGTAGGTTTAGGGGGTTGAAATGAGGAAAAATATAAAGAAGTATGACATAACTACAATAATAATAGTTGCAATTATACTTACTGTTCTTTCTATTGGGGCATTATTTTTATCTAGCTTTATTGGGGATCTTGGTTCTAGCTTAAAAGAAGATGCAGATGATTTGGTTGCTTCTGGAGATATATCTTCAGAGAATGCAGATATTTCTACAGATTTTATTTATAATGATTCATCTAATTTTGCAGATAACTATGTGTTCTGGTTCTTTGTTGCAACATTTATAGGATTAATAATAACTTCAATGTATCTAAGCTTTGAACCTGCAATTATGATAATTATATTTATCTTTGGTGGCTTTGGGGTTCTTGGTGCATGGATTGGTTCAGAAGTTTATTCTGGATTTGCAGAAGAAGTTGTTGTTCCAGAAATGAGTAAGACTGCACTACTTATGAGTAATCCTTATTTCCCAGTATTTATATTTACAGGGTTAATTATTATGATTGTAATAATGTACAGTAAAAGAGGTGGTGGAGGGATGCAACAATAAAATGGATTCATATAAGACAATCTCAGCCACTTTAATATGTATGGTAATGCTTTTGCTAGTGGTAGTTCCAACAGTCTCAGCAACTTATAAAAGTTACGACGAAATAACTAAAACAATAACACTAACAGATAGTTTCTTATTCATTCCTACTGGAACAATAGCCGAAATTAAATTAGATACCCCCATATTTAATCGTGTTGGTGTTGGATATGTAAGAGTAGCAGAATACACAGTAACAGGACAGAAAGATTATGATGATTTCTATGGAGAGATTAAGACTTATGATAACCGAGAGTATAAAAGAGTAGGAGATAAAGCAACAGAGTTAAATAAAGAGTTTGATTTAAAATATAAAACTACTGAGGAATACCAAGCTGAAGTTACAACTTGTCCAGATGAAAAATTAATAGAAGATACAAAGACAATTAACACAACAGAAACTTCAAAATGTATAATAAGTTATGAAACAAGAGAGAGAGAGGTATGGCTACCATTTAATAAAGATACTAAAATAGAAGATGGAGTAATTACAACAATAGGAGTTTACACAACTACTAAAGCAGGAGAAGTAATTGAGTGGGTTCCAGAGTTTGCAGACAAAGAAATATATGAGTGGGCTGTTTTCTCTGCAAGTCTAAGAACAGACTTAATTGCTTACTGGGATTTTGATGAGAATACTGGAATACTTGCAGAAGATGCAGTTGATAGTGTTTATAATTTAACAGGAGTTAATACTCCAACTTGGACAGAGAATGGATTAATAAATAATGCAACTAATTTAAGTTCTGAATATTGGACAAGACCGGTAGGGGATTTATTTCCTGCATTTGGACAAGCATATACTATTAATACTTGGATAAATTTAAATCAAATTGGAATAAGTCAATATGTTATTAGTAAAGCAGGGGATAATTCAATTAATTATGCAAGATACCATATTTTAATTGATTCATCAACAAATAAACCTTCATATTTTATTCATGACGGAGGGGGGGCGCAGGTTGAGGCGCAGGGAAATACCGCATTAACAACTAATCAATGGTATATGATTACTGCAAGATATGATGGGGGAACAAATATGACACTTTGGATAGATGGAAAACAAGAGGCATCTGCACAAATTACAAGTTTTAGAGCAACAGGAGAAAGTCCATTTTATATTGGAAGATCTGCTTTTGCAGGTGTAAGTTATACTATGGCAACTATTGATGAAACAGGATTTTGGAATAGAAGTTTAACACCAACAGAAATTTTGAATAATTTATATAACGATGGGGATGGTTTAGCTTATAGTGAGTTAAATGACAACATAGTTGAAGTAAACTTCATATCCCCAGTAGCAGAGTTTAACACTAGCACCACCTTAATATCTTTTAATTGTTCAGCAGAGGCATTTGGAACTGGGGAAATTACAAATGGAACATTACAAGTTAATTATACTAATGGAACTAATGTTTATGAAAATATAATCACAGATATAACAAATAATACTTATATGAATTTTGAATGGGAAGATATTATATTGGCAGATGGGAGTTACACTTGGAATTGTTTTGCTAATGGTTATGATTATACTACTACTGATACAAGGAATATATTAGTAGATACAACTTATCCAACTATAAATGTTACAGCACCAACTGGAACTTATCAAATATTATACTTATACGATAACAAAACATTAAATCTAAACTACTCAATAGCAGATACAACATCAGGACTAGATAGCTGTTGGTTTATCTACAACAATGTTACAACCTCACTTAATTGCTCATTAAACACAACTCAGTTCAACTATACTAAAGACATAAACAACTTAACAGTTTATTCAAATGATACTTTTGGAAATGAAAATAGCAACTTAACTGAATGGGATTACAAAGTATTTGAGAACGGACAGGATTATGATTCAGAAGTATATGAAACACAAACTTCAAGCATAGCTATAAATTTAACTTATGATACCTCTAAACCAATAACTGTAATTCTTAACTATGATAATATAAATTATTCTTCTACTAGCACCACAAGTGGATATTTTGTTTCAAGTGAATTTAATATCCCCTTAATAAATGAAAGTGCAATTAGAACATTCTACTGGATAATTAGTTACGATGGATTTGTAATGAACTCTACAATTAATAATCAAACAATTAGCCCATTAGTATTTAACCAATGTGATACTACTTATACAATCCAAACATTAAACTTTACATTCTTTGATGAACTAAACCAAACTAATTTAAATGCTTCAACTTATGCAACAAGTATTTTAACTAATTTCAATTATTGGATTGGAGATGGATCTTTAAAGAAAAATTATACTTTCCAGAACTTATCCAGTTCTTTAAACAGTTATCAATTCTGTCTTAATGCAAATGAAACAATTTACATAGATTTAGATATGCAATACTTTGCAGATGATTATTCAGAAAGAACATATTACTATCGAAATGAAACAATAGATAATACTACTAAAGATGTTTTACTTTATAGTTTATTGAGTTCAGAAACTACTAAGTTTTTTGTTAATATAAAACAAGCAACAGATGTTTTCACAGATGCAGTAGTTAAAGTCTGGAGATATTTTGTAGGGTTAGGAGATTATGCAGTAGTTATGATTGGACTTACAGATGATAACGGACAATTTGTTGCTAATCTTGATATAGATCAAACATATAATTTTACTGTTATAAAAGATAATTATGAATATGGGGGATATGAGAAACAATCAACTTGTTTAACTTCCCCATGTGAACTTGATATTAATATTGGAGAAACAGCTTTAAGTGGTTTTGTTAACTTAAAAGAATACTTTGCACAAAACATTGAAATTACAGATAATGGATTATGGAATAATAGAACATCTAAAACAATTTCTATTGATTTTTTAGATACAACAGGAACATCAAGTTACTGGAGGCTTTATGTTTATACAAGTTATTACATTAATGATACTGTTGTGTCTGTATGTGATGTTAAGGCCTATTCATCAAGTGGAACACTAAGTTGTAACTATTCTAATTACTCTGGAGATATGGTAGCTAAGCTTTATATCAGTAGAAGCCCAGAAAAGCTAGTAGATTTTATTAACTTTGTTAATGATAATGCCCCAGAGATATTTGGTGCAAGTGCAATCTTAGCTTCAATAATACTTCTATGTGTAATCATATTCTCTGGAACAATGAATCCAGTAATAGCATTAATAGAAATACCTTTCGCATTAGCAATACTTAAATTCATTGGGTTCATTCCATTAGATTGGTCTTGGATAGCAGGACTAACAATCTTTATATTGTGGATTGCCCATAAGATGAACACATGAGAGTTACAGAATTATTATTAATAGTTGTAATCGTAGGAGTATTTGGATATTTAACAATCTCAGGATCTCAACAGATGAATAGTATTTATCCAGAGAATCAAATTAATACTTCTAATTTTTCTGGTTACAATCAGATTGAAAAGATAGGAGAAGATGCAGATGATATTTATAAAAACTTTCAGACTTTAGGTGCTGAAGATAAATCTTGGTTTCAAAAGATTGGTGCTGGTATAGTTGCCATACCTTATGCTGTAATTAAAATGCCTATCATGGTTGTAAGTGCTGTTGGAGTTCTTACTTCATTCATAGATGATGGATTAGGTGGAAAAGTTCCTTATACTATTATCTTGGCTGGAATAACAATCTTAATCATATATGCAGTTCGGGAATTCCTTCAATTCTTCCAGAGGAGTCGTTCATAATGGTAGACTTAATTGAAAGTTCATATTCAAGTATAGATGTAGGTAATTTAATTCCTTCATTCTTTACATGGCTATTTGGGGGTGCTTTAAACTTTCAAAATGGTAGCTTGTGGGGAGTAGGTTTAATTATGTGTGTAGCCTTAGTTAGTTTCATGACTTTCAAAGCTTATAGTACCGATAGAGCAATGATTACTTCAGGAATAATAACTTGGATGATTGGGTTCTTAGCATTGAAAGCTGGATGGATTAGTAATGGAATCTTCTTTATTGTTTGTGCTTATACTGTTTATGGGATCTATAAATTATTTGATAGACAGAGTCAATATGAGGCATAGGGCTTTGCCCTTTTAGTCAAAATCAGCCTCCACTAAAAAGGCAGGATTTCCCACCTCAATATTAGATTTAATTTCCTTAGTCTGTTCAACGCAAAATTCCGCCTTAATTCCCAACTCACAAATCTCTTGAATAACAACGCAAATATTATGGCAAAGAATTTTTAATAACAATTCGTTAGTCTGTGCAAGTTGTGATTTACTCCTTAACCTCTCCTCAAACTTAGCCTTAATCATATGAAAGCAAGTCTCAACATTACTCCTCTTGTGGTAGTGTTCGCAAAACTCATCATTCTTATACATAAAATAATGATACATTTTTTTCCAAGTAGAATTTCCGCCACGCTTTCCAGTAACATTTTTCTTGAATGGAATAAAAGGCACTCCGCCGTTTTCCTCAATGATAGCCAAATTCTTTTTACTACTATAAGCCTTATCTCCAGACACCTCGCCTAAATTAAAATTTTCTGCTGTTCTCTCAACTAATCCTTTAAGTTGTGGGCTGTCGTTGTCGTGTCCTTCTGTTATTTTCAAAGCTGTTATTATATTAGTCTTGACTCCCGAACAAATATGAGCCTTTAACCAAATCCTCTGTTTCTTATCTTTGCCCCATTTGTAATCGTGCCACCTAGCAAAACGACAAGTAGAAAATCCTGAACTATCAACTGCAAAATCTTTCTCAACTTCTTTAAGCGGTAAGGCTGATAATATAATTAAGTTTTGAATAATGTTTGAAAATTTCTCATCATTGAAATATTTGATTATGATATTGTAATGAGGCACTTGTTCTATTAATCCCATTTCTTTAGCAATCTTCAAATCACTCATAAATCTTCTTGTTGATAGCGTTGAATAGACCTTATACGCCATACAAAAAGCCATATCTTGAAAACTAACGCTTGGATGTCCGAAGTTGTAAACTGGCTGTTCAATATTAGAACATAAATCTTTTAGTAATTTCATAAAAATTAACTTCTCGTTTGTTTGGGCTTTGTTATATGCTTTCCATTTCTGTTCGTAGGTTACTTTTACTCCTCTTGTTTCTGTGATTTTTCCTTTGTTGTTTATTTCTCTTCTTAGATAAAACTCTACTGCGTAAATGTGTTTACATTTAGTCCCTTTCCTTATTGTGCAATCGGGACAATTACATTGAGGCGTGTGTCCGTTGAATTTTACTATGTAACTCTCGGCTCTTGAAGTTTGAGAGATAACTCTCCATCCTGTTGGAGTTTCTTTTATGTTTCCGTTTTCAAAGATTAGCTTTCCTCGTTCTTCTCTATTTAGCTGTTTCCAGTTTGTTTGTTGTTTTTGTGTTTCCATTTTATGTTTTATAAGTAGAGGATGAGCGAGATATTTGATAACCTCCCACGTCGCTCATCCTCATGGTGAACGACTAACTTATTATTAGTCGTTTGTATTCCGTTCGGAATATGTAAATAAAGAATAAAGAGTATTTAAATGTATGTTTGCCGTTCGGAAAACGAAAGGCTTATAAAGAACGGAATACTTAGAATACCAAGTATTCCTAGAATACATAAGGATACTTTTATAAGTATAGGAGATATATGTTTCCTATGGTGAACGGCGATTG
>Ga0207997_1001301_pt1 | contig 12941 bp, 23 predicted proteins | sample AntAceMetag02UKN_FD_184777 | JGI IMG/M metagenome (GOLD analysis project Ga0207997, IMG submission 184777) | Saline lake microbial communities from Ace Lake, Antarctica - Antarctic Ace Lake Metagenome 02UKN (SPAdes) (version 2) | ecosystem: Environmental > Aquatic > Non-marine Saline and...
TTCAATTTGTTCTTCTTTTACAATACCGGGAGCATAGTCACCGCACAATATTTTAAGAACGGCCAGTTCCCCCTCACCAATAACCCCAAAATCAAACGGGGTATTTTCTAAATTAGGTAATGCGGAAAAATGAGGACCGCCAATAACTGTACAAATTTCCTGTTTATGTAATTGCTCCCCCAATTCAAGGGCGGCATTATAATTCTGTGTAACAGAAGTAATTAACGCCCAATCGCCGGGAGATAAAGTATTTACAGGGGGGTTATAGACAACTTCAAACTGTGGTAAATCTCGTTTTATTACAGCAGAAAAATAAGCAAGGGCCGGAGAATGCCATACTGGAACACCTTTCCCACTATGGAGTTTTTGCGGCATATATAACGCTACTTTTGTTGACATTATTCTTTCCTGAAAATAGTTAGACCCGGTGCTTCTCCAAATTCCAAACAAGATTTGAATTTGCCTCGCATCTCTTCAGCCACATGTCTTGGTCCCTGACATCTTGCATCATTTATATGTTGAACATTAGTATCATGCATTACCATGAATCCACCACACTCCAGCATTGGGTATGTTAAATCACAAGCTGATTTAGTTCCCTCATAACTGTGATTTCCATCTACATAAATATATTGATACGTATCATTAGGACGCAATAAACAATAATTTTCTATTGTATGAACATGAAGGTCAATCGGCATTCCATCAAAATATTCTTTCATTGCCTTATAGTCGTTAGCAAACTTACTCCAATTATCTGTACCACCCCATGCCAACCAATGACCATCTTTTTTATAATGATAAGAAGCATCAACAAAATCAACTCTACCATCAGTCTGTTGTGCTGCTTCTGCAAGAATCCTTGGCACATAACCCCAAGCCGAACCAATGGCTAAAATGCGTTGAATCCTACTTGTAGTTATAATACCATATTGAATCAAAGGAAAACCAAGAATACCTTTCTTCAAATCTTCACAGTGTAATGGAATACCTTTCTGATAAGTAGGACCAACCATATATTTATTTAAGATTCGTTTTGCTTCATTTTCGTTGATAATCATTTATTTATCCCTTATTTTAAATATACCAAATAACCCTTTAATCCAGAGTCCTCTAATGCAATTACGTTTTCTTCTCCATGCGCGACTAAACAAGAGGGTGCTCCTGCACAGTTAGAAGCGGGCGTTCCATCAATATGATGAAATTTTAGCCTTCCTTTGATAAATAAAATAGCTTCTGCTTTATTAAAAACATGTTCGTGAAACCACTTAGTATCAGGACGAGCAAAGGTCAACATTATTCCATTACCATGAAAAGCCAATCGTTTTGCCCATTCTCCACATTCACTACCATAGGGAGGATTGCACCAAACTCTACCAAACCATTTTTGCATTAGACCATTGTCTTTAATAGTAAAACTATGTTTTGCCGTTTCCCAAGGCATATTTACACCATTAGCAGGGTCTAAATCAAATTCTCCTAAAGCGTCCAAAATAGATGGTGGAGTAAGCCACTCATTCTTAGCATTAGTACCACCATGCATATTTCCAAAATGTCTTTCGTCTGCTACCATATTTTGTCTACCAAAACCTCTCTGGACTTGCATAGTGTTTGGCCACACATTGATACCCTAAACACCATGCTTTCATCCCCATCGCTTTTATATCATTCATTATAGTATGTTCCCATACATAATTTGATACTTTTTCAAGAGACAATTTTTGAAACACATCACCACGAAACAAAACACAACTCATATGAGATAAATGAACCTCAAACGGGTCATCCTGAATCCAGTGTTTCATTACACCATTAATAATAGCATGATTCATCCAACCCCCACCCCTTCGTCGTACGGCAGCCGACACAAAAGCAATATTTGAATCCGAATTTAAAAATTCCTTCATTTTTGTAATTGCGTCTGGGGTGGGAACAACATCATCTTCTAAAGATAGCACATAATCTCCATCTACATAATCCTTCATTTTCCACCAAAGATTGTACATCTTGGTGGTCTTTTCAACAGAGTTTGGGTTATCAAAAACTTCGTCATCAATTATACAATGAATAGTGCTTTCAGGATAAATTTTATTTACGGCGTCGCAAATAGGATCCAAATAGGAAGGATTACCTGAATTATTTACAAACACAAAGGAAGGATGTTGTCCTTCGGACAAACAAAGATCCAAAGCCGTGATTGTTTTTATATAAAATTCGGGTACCCATTTTTTCCGGGAGGCAAATGGGGTCATTATAGTCAATGCGCTGTTGGGCATTATTATTTACTCCTCTTTTATTTCTTTATCATTCTCTACCTTAACATCTTCTTTAGCATTAACTTTTTCTAATTCATCTTCCATAAGTTCATCATTATCAAGTTTTGTCGCTTCTTCTACTGCCTCTGCATAAGTCATATCTCTTTTTTTTATTTCTTTGTTTATAACTTCTTTTGGTTCTATCATTAAAACACCCAAACCATGACGAGAATTTGGCATGGTTGTATAAAGACAATTAAACTCAGGGTGCTTCTTAAAATAATCATTCAGTGGAATTTGAACGCCCTCAAAACGTGTTTTAACATCGTGAAAAACTGCCACACCACCGGGTTTAAGTTTTGGGAGCCACATATCTAATTCCACTACCGTCTGCTCCGCAACATGACTTGTATCCAAAAATAAGAAATCAAAATCTTCAATCGTATCCAGCAACTCTTTATCTTTACTATCACCTAAATGAAATTTCCAATATTCTTTAGCTAATTTAGTAAGTTTGGGAGTAGGCATTAAAATATCCAAGATAGTGCTGCAATCTCGATTATCAATACTCTCTATTTTGTCTCCCCTAACTTTTAACAAACCAAGCATAAGGGCTCGTGTAGATGCGCCATAATCTACACCAATCTCCAAAATCCGTTTTGGCCTGTGCTTAACTACCAAATTATAAAGATTAAAGACATCATCACGTAAAGCAGAGCGACTGCTCCGCGAATCTTTTCTTAAAATACCATCAACATCAATAACTACATTATTCCACTTCATCATCTTTACTCCAGCTAACAAAATTCCATAAATTTACAAAGACCAAAATAACGCCTAAAACAACATAGCCAATATCCTCTGGTTGTCTGGAATGAGCTCCTGCAAAAAGAAAATTGGCTATTATTCCTATAAATGGGCCTGACCTGTGCTTCATTCCATATAGAAGATAAGTTGCTAAAATCAAACCACTAATAACAATACTTGTCATACTTTATCCTAAAAATGCCCCATCAGGACTTGAACCTGAAATAAAAGCTCCAAAAGCTTTGGTATTACCTATTATACTATGGGGCAATGATTTATTCCTTTATCCGTCTTTTCTTTTTCTTCTGCTCCTTGTGCTGGAGCTTCTGCTTTTCCTTCTTTGACTCCCTGCGTTCCCGTTTTTCATCATACTCGTCATAGTTCTGCATTTGAATATTATACCTTATTTATTCCTTTTTACAAGCTTTATTTTTTAAAAGCACTCGGAGGGCCATGATCCCCCAACCTTGGATTTACAAAACCCATGCTCTACCACTTGAGCTACGAGTGCACATTATTTATGTCTCTTTAAATTTAGCCACTTTATTATTATAATCAATACAAACATCTAAACACATTTCTCTACAAATTTTATCTTCCCAACAATTATGGACATTCATCCAATTTTCACGCTCTTTCCGCATATTGTCCCCAACTTTACCAATTGGATTTCCACCCTCTCTCAAATAAATAATGCACGGGAAGTGATAACCACCCGCAATAGCGGCATCATCTAAAACCAACCAACACTTACCACTGTCCTCTTTAGTCATTTTTCTAACATTTCTACCCTTTTTAACATTATTTATTCTATATCTTAAAATAGGATACTTATCCAAAATCTCACTCGGCAACGTTTCTAAAATTTTTAAAGCCTTATTATACTGAGCACTTGGAACAACTCTTATATCTGAAATGCCCAATGAGTCTGCAAATAGAACATTTTCTTTGGCCTGTGCTATATTTTCCTTAGTAAAAACCATCCCAACGGTAGTATAAATCAGTTGACTTACTTCTTTAATATTTTTTACTACCACATCCCACGAATCTTTTCTACCGGCCATTCTATCACCAACGGCGGCACAACATGCGTCTAATGATATAGAAAAATCATTTACTCCCGCATCTATTAATCTTTTATATAAATCTAAGTCAGAATAACCGTTAGTAGAAACTGCTATTTTTTCTACATTATTTTTCTTACAGTGGGCCACTAATTTTACAAGGTCCTTCCATACAGTAGGCTCACCCCCAGAAAATCTGACATTTCTAAGCCCCTCTGCAATCCATAAATCTACCACGTTCTTTGCTTCCTTGAATGTTAATGTCCCACGAAGATCTTCCCGCATTCCTCTACAATAAGGACACTTAAAGGTACATTTATCAGTAAGCAATAATTCACACCGCCATAAAGGACTATCAATACTAACATTTTTTGCTCTATCATCAGATAGGGTGTAAAAGCCAATATCTTCTAAAAGCATTTATTTATCCCTTCATTACTGCTAAAGGTCTTAATTTTGTTACTATATCTACCAAATCCAATTGTGATTCTATTACTTCATCAATATTCTTATATGCCTCTGGAGCTTCACTAATATCAGGATTCCCTTTTCTATTATCACCCCATCCAGAAAATACAACATCTTTAATACTCTCGTTACACTCTTCAACGGTATGTGTTTTACAAAATTCTGCCCTACCACAATTTCTACCGGCCCCATGAGAGCAAGACTTAAATGATTGAATATTTCCTAATCCTCTGACAATATAGCTAGCCGTCCCCATACTACCCGGAATAATCCCTAATTGCCCCTTATAAGCCTTTGTTGCTCCTTTTCTATGTACCCATACGTTTTCTCGAAAATGATTCTCTATAGCCGCAAAATTATGATGGATGTTTATTTCTTCACTAAACGTACACCCCGTAAATGAATTTATAACTTCTTTAAATATCTTCATCATAATCCGTCTATTTTCTTTGGCAAATTCCAAAGCCCAATTCATAGATGTTATATACTCAGCCGCCTCTTTAGTCCCAATGGGAAGAAAAGCAGACGAGTAATTATCTGCTTCCACGGGAGAATACCACCTCTTACATAACTCTACTGCCTTTTTATGAAAATGATTTGCAATCCTATATCCAATATTCCTACTACCACTATGGAGCATAAGCCAAATATAGCCTTCTTCATCGACTTGTACCTCAATGAAGTGGTTGCCCGATCCGAGAGTTCCTAGTTGATGTCCAGCAGATTTAAGATTCTCCTTAATTATAGAACATAAATCTGGGTCATCAAATCCACCCCAATCAAGGGGGGCTTTCCTGTGTTCTTTACCTACTGGAATTCTTAATTTTAAATCATCAATAATCCGATGTAATATACCAGTAGTAACCCCACTAGTCTTAGCAGTAGTTTTTACCGCACACATCCCACAGCCAATATCCACCCCGACAAAATTTGGCACTACTGCACCCTTTAATGCTACTACCCCACCAATAGGCATTCCATATCCCACATGACAATCTGGCATTATGGCTACGTGCTTAAACACGCATGGATGGTTAGCTAAATTTTCTACTTGTGCTAAAGCCCCTTCCTCTAAATCTTTACACCATGATTTAATTAGAACTATATTATCTGTATTAATCCATTTCATCACATTTCCTCTATCTTTTTCTTAGCCAAAACCATCTTATTTCTTGCTCCGGCATTATCAGTATGTATATAAATAATGGGCTTTAAAATAGCTCCATGCCAAACTAATAACTCAATATGACAAAGTACATCATATCCATTACACCAGTCATCACCTAAATCATGGTCAAAACTTATTTCAGTTACTATTCCAGTTGATAGAAGATTCATGCAAATATGCCCATCACGGACAACTACCCAACTATTATCAGGAGCGTTTCGTATGTCGTCAAGGAATATCTTCATCTGTTAACCCTTTACCAATCCAACATAAAATCTGACATTTCCAAATCGGTAACGTGATTATAACACCCTTCCGGGCATTTTTCATTAAAAATAAGATTCCCTTCTATATATACATAAATAGGAGCCCTACACAAGGGACAATTCTCGTCAATCTCTAGCTCCGGTATATATTTAGACACCTTATTAGCCTTTAGCCAACCCTGCATCATAGTTTATCCTCTCATAAACTCAAATCAAGGATACCCCACAAATCGCCTAAAGTCAAATGAAATTGACACATTTATTATTTTTTCTTGCTTTCTGAAAAATTTAGAGCTATTCTTGATTTGAAAGGAGAGAATAAATGACGATTAAAGATAATATTGTAGAAGATTGTCATCAATTTGGTAATTGGGATGAAAGTCGTCAAAAGTGCCTTTTATGCAAACAATACTATCCTATGGACTATGACCTCTGTGTAAAAACTACTATTATATCTAACAACGAACCTTATCCTAATAGCGATGACACAATAGAATTAAATAAGGCGGAAATAATTAGACTCCAAAAAGAAAACAAAGCCCTATTGAAAGAAATAGAAATATTAAAACACCCGCCCACATTTGACTCAAGTAATGTTAAACATCAGAAAAGAACGCTGGAGCTATAAATAATGATCAAAACAACCATAAAAGGACGTGGCCCAATTCCCCGCACCACCATTAATGACTTAATTATAGCCATATTCTCTATATTTCTCAGGTGCTACAAGAATGTTACTATCCCATCAAGGGTGGTTATTGTCTGGGACAAACTTGAGGAGAATCGGGGGGAATTTGAATTAGAAACCCATAATATCAATATTGACAGCGGAGAAACCAGAGAAAGCATCACCAAAACAATAATCCATGAAATGTGGCATTATATGGAAAAAATCAATCCTTGGGTAGTAGAGCACAAAAAAGCCTATGCGTCCGAAAATTTATTTTATGAACAAGTAGTGGGGATAGCAGAACAATTAAAAGAAATGCGGTTAAAGATTAAAAAACAAGGAAACCTGCTATGATTAATATTGCCCAAAAATAGGGCAAACTCGGAATTAACCTTACTATTTTTATACCAAAGAAAGGTCTTGTTTTTGTCGTTAAATTTTTTCAAAAAAAACACGCCTTTTAATACGTTTCAAGAAGCTATCGCTTCTTATCTCCGATTAAAAGACGTTAATATTAGTTTTGTATATAGTTCTTGTACGTACTTTGCCTTTTAATGTCTTTAGTAGTACTGTACCTCTATTCCCGCTTCCCTTGTACGGATTATTATACCGAGGATTTATTTTTTTGTAAAGGGAAAACTTGGCAATAAAGTAGTTAGATTTGTAACTTTAGTGAGATTAAGGAGTTGCTACGAAAAAGTTTTTTATGACAGGGCATATTTTCTTGACTTTGGGCTATTATTGTGATATATTGAGTATGTTAGGATTAATTAATTAAGGTAATGAAGGAGGAAAAAGTGAATAAATTACGATTAATTCTTTGGGAAGACTGTAATCGTAACTGTTCTGGCTGTTGTAATAAAGATTGGGATATTAAAAATTTGCCTGTTTGTACTGATTTTACGGGGTATGATGAAATTTTATTAACTGGCGGTGAGCCTATGTTATATCCTGATAAAGTTGAGAAAATAATTAGAGAAATTTGTAAACAAGCTAGAAATTGCCGACATTGGCCTAATGTTTATATGTATACTGCGGAATTATCAAAACCACAAGAATTACAAGATTTATTTTATGGTTATCTTGATGGGGTTACCATAACTCTTCATGAGCCTAATGATTTTTTATTATTTAAAGATTTTTCTAAATTATTTTATTATCCTCTTTGGATAGAAAATTATAGCTTTAGACTAAATGTTTTTAAAGAAGTAGGGAAATTAGATTTATCTGAAGATATATTAAAATATTGGAAAATTAAAGAAAATATAGAGTGGATAAAAAATTGCCCGTTGCCAGATGGCGAAACGTTAATGAGATGGAAGGAATAAATTAATGAAGATAACTCTCATGAAAGTCGTATTTCTAATTCTTTTTATTATTGGTCTTGCATTAATCACCACATTTCAAGTAATAATTATTTTAGATAATGCTAATGCAGATTCAACAATAACCACGACACAACCCGCTAGTAGGCCCGTTCGACCTTATACTAAAATTGGTATCAGTATTCAATGTTCCAATTGTCGGCGGGAAGTGGGGCATTATGGGGAACCATTAACTAAAATGCTGACTGACGATGAAGTAGTTAAAATGTACCATGAAATAACGAAAACTACTAAAGCACTTGGTTGGAGGGTGCTACAGGGCCATTATGTCTGTAATCGATGCGTAGATGCTCGTATAAAGAGATAATAAGTTATATTAATTGAAAAAAGAAATTAAAGGATTAAGTTTGATGTCGGATGTTTATTTATTTCATTGCTTTTATTATAGAAGGAGTCAGTATTGAAATGGATGAAACTTTTTGGGTAATAACTACTATTTTTATTCGTCCTAATGATAAAGACCCACTAACAAGAACTATAATAGGAAAAACACCGTGGGAAGCTGTTGCTAATGCAAAAGCATGTAGTAAAAATCAAATGGCTGATGATAATTGTTATGATGAAGGAATTAATAAATATTTAACAGATACAAATGTAATTTGGGAAGGTCGTATACGTTATATACTTTGGGATGGTATTTGTAGAGATCATAGAGTAAAAATAATTTTAGAACGAATCCCTTGTTTAGATATGATTAGAGGAAAATATGGGTTAAAAGACTCAAGAAGAGAATATATAGGTCCAGAGGAGGCATCTACCATAGCTCTTTTAAACACAGATAAAGTTAGATTTAATTGTCCATACAGTAGGGAATTAGAATTTCACGATGAGGAAGAGTAAATACATGAGTGTAAACAGCCCACAATTTAATAATTTAGTCATAATCATGAAGCGTATACATAATATACTTGACCCAAAAAATCTAACACCATTAGAAGATTTTGATGCATCTAGAGTTCTTCCATATGAAAAAGAAGAGGTTAGGCTTATAAATGCTTGGAACATAATTATACCACTATTTGATAATTATATTAAAAAAGAAGATTATGTAAATGCAGGTCTTCTTTATGGGCCTGATTTTTTGGATTTAATTAATAATTTTTTAGATAATGTAAAAGTAAACGCATCAGACCCTTTAGCTAGAATGGATAGATTAATGGTTTTAAAAAGTATTTATGATGCATTTACTAATAATATTGCTGATTTAACTTTAATTGAAAAAGGAAAATAATATAAATATTTAATTTTTAGCATATCTATTTAAATAGAAAGGAGAATAAATATGCCAGCAAGAGATGGAACAGGCTCAGTAGGCCGTGGTTTGGGTCGTATGGGTGGTCGCGGAGCCGGAACGGGCGGAAGTTGTGTCTGCCCTAAATGTGGGGCAACGTCGTCCCACGCACGAGGATCTCCTTGTGTTAGTATTAGTTGCTCAAAATGTGGGACTAAAATGGTTCGAGCTTAACTGAAGAAGTACCCATGCAGTATGTATGTACTGCATGGGTATGTTATATTTTTTAATTAATTAAGGAGTGGTCCTAATGAGTGAAAAAGTAGAAGTAAAAGAAGTAGTTGATTCAGAAACAGGGGCAGTAGAAATGCGGTTTTGTTTTGGTGACAGATCATTCAAGTCTTTTGAGGATCTTGAAAAATGGGTAAAGGAATTAAATGCTGCTATTGTCACATTTAAGAATTCTGCTGGTGATTCCACAATTACATGAATGAACAAGAATTTAAAGATTATTTTAATGCTGCTTTATACCGTCAACTTGTGTTGGACAATGGTAATGCTACTTATGGTCGCTGGAAGTCTTCTTGGATAAGAGCACAAACAAAGGCAGACTTAGTATATGAGCATGAATCAATTAGAGGAATATATCCTGAATATACGTGGAAATATGAGGTGTGTCAGAGTGCAATTCAGGGATTTCCAGAATATTTGCTTTTTTCAGAGATGGCTGCTAATACTTTTGCATTAAACTTTGCTAATGTATTTATGGAAAGAACAAATTTAAATAATTATTTTCTTATTGGAAATGAAATTGATATAACTATTTATCCAATGGAACAGCAACAAGAATTAAGTCTTTTTTCTTTAGGAGTCGTTATTAAAGCATATTTTCCAAAGGATGCTGATGGGAATGAATTATTTTTAGTGAATAATCCCAGTATACCAGAAGTGCCACAAGTAACATCCGCAGTAAATGAATCAGGCTATACAGTAGTCCCCCGACCCAAGTTTAAATCACCTTATTCCAGAGAATTGGAGTTTTATGATGAATAATCAACCTTTAACTACTCCTACCAATCTTCCTTGGATTGAAGGTGAGCAAGATATGAAAGTAATCCAGGATATAATTTCTGGAATACGAAATATTCGTAATAAATTTAATATTAAACCACAAATCAAATTAAAAGCTTTATGTAATACTACTCATAAATTTACAATTAGTTTTGCTGAATTAGAAGAAATTATAAAATACCATGCTAATTTATCTTCATTCATAATAAGTATCAAGGATAAAACGTCTATACATTGTTTCCCGCCCCTAGAATCGATTCAAATATCTTAGCATAGGGAATCATACTAGTCTAAGGGAGATAATGCAAATTTACCCTCGTTACATTGCTCTCAGACGTTCTGACAGAAAACCTATGGCAGTAAGAGATGGCAGTTTTCACTATATTTAAAAAAATTCAGGAAACATTTGCTTTTTAGAAGAAATGGGAGTATTATTATATTAAAAGGAAATTATAAAAGGAGAATAAAAATGGATAAAGATAAACTTCAAAGACGGATGGCCATGATTATCCTAGTCATTGTTGGGATAATTGGCCTTATTGCATATTTTGATGATAAAAAGAGAAATGAGGCAGACGACCCGGCAAGCTTTAATAATAAGGTTGGGGTAAGATCATCAGTAGAAAGAATGGTATTAAGGGAAGAAATCAAAGATTGGAGACAGGGCAATGATGAGATACCCCTAGAGGCGTTCTATGCCTCCAAGAATTGGGATTATTTGCCAAAACCAATAGCGGTTGATAAGAAAATCAAGGATTTGGGTTTGTGGGATAAATATCAGAGTTTGCCGGAAAGGGCAGAGTAAATAAACATAACTGCAATAACAAATGAATTTAACGAAGAACTCAAAGCCATCACAGACAAATCCGAGTTAGATAAATTAAATAAATAGGAGAAAACATGTCAGTAGAAAATACCTTTTTAGATGGAATTTGTTTTGCAATAGAAAGTAAATATAAAGGTTGTGTCGTTGGTTATGAAGGTTTTATTGATATGAACTTACAGTCAAGTAAGCAAGGTATGATTAATATACAGGTATTAAACGTATCAGAGGAGCATTGTAGTGAAGTCCGTGATTATTTATTTGAAATTGCATGCGAGCTCTACGAACGGAAGAAAGTAGACGTATCATTTAATGTTTGGGGCAAAGAACAGACTGAAGCGTATTTTCTGGCAGATTATAATAGGTTGATGAAAAATAGGAATAAATAAATAGGGAGAAACGAATGAAATGCGTGAATTGTGGACAAAATCCAATTTTATCTGTACAAATTCATCCAATATTTAATTGTTACGGGGGAGGATTTGATTATCATTATAATATAGGGTGTAAATCTTTTAAAACGTACGCAGAAATGGGTAAATACGTTCATGCCGTGAATGTAGCAATGAAATCCTACAAGATGGCATCATTAAAGGATATTATGGAAACTATTGAGCCACATCATCTTATTAATTCTACGAGAGAGCTGCCTTTTGATTTCTCAAATATTGATTTTACTGATGAAGCAATGGGGGATGAGTGGAAATACAATGATGAAATCCTTAAATTCTGTAAAAATCAAGTTAGTACATATTATAAAAAGAAAGAAGAGCTAAACCTAAAGAAAAATAAGGAAATTTGGGCTAAAGAAGATAAAGAAAAACAGGAAAAGAAGGATAAAAGAAAAAAGCAGATAAAAATTGGTTTAGTAATAACAGGAGTAGCTATGTTATGGTTTCTTTTTTTAAGATTATTTTAAAGGGCGTATTTAAGCAATGATATATACATTAACCTGTATAACCGCCGCTAATGGCGCGGCCCCCTTCCCCCTTGGCTCACCAATCATTCATGAATCAATAATGGTTATTGGGACTTCGGTGGAGGATGTAATAGAAAAATTAGAATTGAAAAATAATTTATATAATTATTTCTGCTTTAGGCAATGTTAATCAAATGGAATTGGAAGGTCTCTTTCTTGGTATATAGATAATAAAATTGATGGCGGTATAGTTGGGGGAAACAAAGCAAGTTGGTTTTATAAAGAATGTTTAACGTCAGGCATAAAACTTTCAGTAAGAATTGAACTACAGGGGCATGGGGATTTAGAGAAATCTGAAGAAATTAAAAAAACAATCTGCATTCCACTAGGAACTAAGAGGCACTTGGAGTTTATTTAATTAAATAGGAGAAACAAATGTACGACTTGTTAATGTATTTATCTGTGGCGGCAATGTTTAGTCTATTAACAATACCGCTATTGTCAAGAAAAGGAAAGCGCCACTTCGTGCTTTCCTTGGTGATGGCTCTTTTGTGGCCGGTTTCAATAATAATGGCGGTTGCGGTTGGCCTGGCTTATCTTGTATCTCTTGTTATGGATGTGTTTGAGGGAGAATAAATATTTACAAGAAGCCCTTTTGTATTATATAAAAAATTTTCTGGGGAAGCAGGAGAAGAGTAGAAAATAACACAGGGAACAAGGAAAACTCCTTAGACAAAGAGGATAAGAGTAATAAAGGTTATATAGGGGAATAAAGAAGGTAAGTGAGTATATATAATAAAGACACCAAATTATT
>Ga0207997_1001303_pt1 | contig 12912 bp, 20 predicted proteins | sample AntAceMetag02UKN_FD_184777 | JGI IMG/M metagenome (GOLD analysis project Ga0207997, IMG submission 184777) | Saline lake microbial communities from Ace Lake, Antarctica - Antarctic Ace Lake Metagenome 02UKN (SPAdes) (version 2) | ecosystem: Environmental > Aquatic > Non-marine Saline and...
CTGAATTTCTTTGCCCAGAATAATACTATTGGTTCTGCCATCTTGGATCATCCCACAAAACTATGACAACAAAAAGGACAACTTGTTACATAACTGCCGTTTAATCTTGCTTTCTTGCTGATGTCCTTCCCACAGGAATAACATACCTTGCCTAAACAAAACTTCCATTTTTCTTCTTGTTGTTGTTCAGTTTGACTTTCTAAATGCAGTCCTTTATTTTCGGTATAGTTTACTGGTTTGCTTCCATCATCTTCTTTCCAATTCTCACCCTTCATTTTATATTCCCCTCCTGCTATGGCTTGGTCATGACTTTCAATCTCTTCATCTGACCAATACTTTAAATCATCTTGTTCTTCTTTCCATTCATCTATAAATAAAATACCCTTTTTTAAGGGGGGGGTTTGTTCTGTCATTTTCATTTCAAACCCCGAATAAACTGCTTTGCTTGTTCATATTCATTACCCGTAAAATTAACAGTACAAAGAGTAGTTTTTGCCCCTTCCAGATTTGCCTTTTCAAGATTTGCACCTTCAAGATTTGCCTTTTCAAGATTTGCCTTTTCAAGATTTGCCTTTTCAAGATTTGCCCCTTCAAGATTTGCCCTTTCAAGAGTTGCCCCTCTAAGATTTGCTCCTTCAAGATTTGCCCTTTCAAGATTTGCTCCTTCAAGATTTGCCTCCGCAAGATTTGCTCCTGCTTCAATTATATATTTTTTTCCGTTTATTGTTTTTTCCATCTTATTTCTCCTTCCTATTCAATTCTAGGAAATTTATTTGTTTCACAAACTTGTTTAATTTGCCCTTGTATTCTTGGTTAGCTACTTCAAGAACCCACTTCATGTATTGAGTATTATTCATAATAACACCCCAGCACTAAGTTCCATAATTAGATTCTGGCATTGTAATACGTCAGATTTAAGTTCTTCTATTCTTGCAGTTAGATTCTTAATCTCTGCTTGACTGAAATTAACCCTATCCCTTAAACTCTTAATAATGTCTGTTTTAACTTTGCTCATTTTTTTATTCCTCCTAAATGCGTTTTGGGATGAATTGATTTAACTCATCTTATAATTATATAACACCCTCTAATATATAAATGTTTTGTTTTATTTGTCCAAAAATAGGGTTTAGTAGCCTTCAATCAAACAAATAGTCATGAAAATAATATAAAATACAATATAACAATTTAAGAAAAACATATGCCAACTCATGTCCCTTACTTCCAGAAGAATCTGCTTAGGGTAATCCATTATTCTTGACTTATAACTCATCTTATAATAGTATAATCATATAACTGTTATAAATCTTCTGGAATGAAAATCACAAGATATTTAAATGCTGGATTATATTCATATAAATAGAACCCATAAAATAAAATTGTTTTATTTTTATTTTATTTTTGGGAAAAAATGTTGTGTGTGGTATGATAAAGAAAAAATAGACCAAACAACTCATCAAAGTAGGTTAATATTCTTTATCTTTATAAATATTGTTATTTTAGTTAGATAATAGAACATTAATTTAAAACAAAATTAAAACTATAATATCAATGAACACCACACACAACCCAAATAAATAAAAAAATAATTAAAAATTGATTGTATTTTTATGTTTTTAATTAATGAGTAATGAAAAGAGCGAGGTGTGTTTAATGGGGCGAAAAAAAGTAGGTCAGTTTGGCAAGACAACAAGAAGTGTTTGTTTGGATAAGGTAGTGATTCAGAAACTAGAAGAAAGGTCCAAACAATCTGGATGTTCTATAAGCAGTATAGTTAACTTCATTGTGAGACATAAGGTTCTAATTGATAATGAATATTACAGAGAATTAGCAAAATACCATTATTTGAAGTTTCAAGAATATAGGTATATGCAAGAGTCTATGTCAATAGTTCAAGAAGTAGAAAGGTAGGAGGCTCTGGGTGGGTTCGGTGAGGGATGGTTTAGAAAACCCAGAACCCCCATAAAAATACTGCCCAAACCTCTCCAAACAGGCATGGGTTGAATTATCTCAGTAAGGGTGCAATTATCCCCCCAACCCGGATTATAAGCCATTAGGTTTGGTTTATTTGGTTCTTGGCTTAACCCAGTATTCTACTGAATCTAATAGGAACTTACCTACAAGTGTTGCAAATCCAGACATCATTGGATCATTAGTAGCTAACCAACTTGCCATCAGTGGAAATCCTACCTTAAGAACTTCCTTGATTGTCTTCTGGTTACCTTTCAACCACTCTACAAAACTCCAACCTTTGAAACTCATCTTTTCTTTCTTTGCCATTGTATTCCTCCTAAGCTAATATGTGTGCGATTAAGAACCCTAATATTGACATTGAGAACCCATAAGAACCAAGAATCAATTTCTGCATTGTGTTTATTCTTCCACAATTGGATTCTATCCGTTCATTTGTCTTGATGATTCCCTCATTGACTTCCATGACGGAAGATTTAATTGATTTAATTTCATTATAAATGTCCTGGTTGGTTATATTGACAAAGGTATCTGTATTATCTTGTCTCTTTATTTGGGGTGCCATATTAATCAATATCAGGTTTTTGGTTATTTAAGTGTATCTCTTTATTTTAGTTTGAATTTCTTATTCTTCAGCGTCTTGATAATACCATCCATGCTCTTAGTCTTGCTGTTTTTGATAAGTTCTTGTTCTTCTAATTTCTTATTAATGTCCCTAATGAACTTATACTCACCAGCAATCTCATTCCTCCACCCTTCTCCTATTGGATAACAAAACCGCTTTCTAGTTCTATCTTTGACTTCTATCTCAACAGTGAACCCCGCATTTTTAGTTGTTATGTTTATGATTTCAAATTCTACCATTTTCTTCATTCCTCAATCAATTTGGGTATTTGTCCATTATGTTCTTCTTCTGTTCCTTGTTCTAGTACATGATTTAAATGTTCTTCTGGATGACCAAAACTCATCTCACAGATAGTACATTCTAATCCGTAAGCCCATATAGGATATTTCTTACAAATCAATGCTTTTAATATTTTAAGTAATGCGTTCATTTTCTCCTCCTAATTATCCATTTGGTGTTTAATTTTGACTATTGCTTGGATTAAATCCGGTGTTGCGTGGTTGGTTAGAATCTTAATACGCCACCAACCCGTAGAATTAGGGTACACCCCACCACCAAAATCTATGTTCCAGTTAAGAATATCGCCAGTTATATTAGTGCCATAACAATCCCATTCTTTATCTACATCATCCCACTTATCAATTGTTACTGTTAAGCTGGTTGCATTTACGCTTCCTGCTTCACCCACACCGTCACCAATAGTTATTGAAGCTGTGCCTGAATCAGAATCGCCTGTAAGTGCTGGGGTTTTAGTTGAATCGGACACATCAGCAGTACCATTATCCACATCATAACTATCGGGTATTGAATGGGAATGCGATTGACCCCCGCCATGAACTTGTAACTCGCCATTATAATCATTATTAACTGAACTATACACATCTGCATATACTGTTGAAGTAGAAGAACCAAAAACAGGAAACATAAAAGTCTCTCTAATCACATAACTGTGTACCCCCGTATTTGCACCCATATTATATCTATTAGCATAATAATTACCACCCATGTGTAACCTTATCCCCACATCAAAATCACCATCACTAAAATCAGCTACAATTGCCACCCTAACATAAATAAAATCAAATGTTCCAGAAATTGCTTCTGATAATTGGTTATTATTCCAACCAACAGATAACGTATCTCCAGTAAAACTATCACCACCTTCATCAGACATCATTGTATAAGAACTACTTGTAAGTGTGGGTACGCCATGATTATGGCCTCCATCTGTTGCGTCATGTTTATGTGAGGCAGTTGCACCCGGACTTAAATCATGGTCATGGCCTGAATCCGTTGCAGTCCCCACACTTTCCCTGAATTTATCAATATCATAATCCACACCAAATGAAGTTACTCTCATGTTCCCCGCTTCATCCTCAAATCTGGAATCTATATAAAACGGAATCTCCAACCCGTAACTACTATTTCCATTAATAAGCCCACTCCATTGACATAAGTTACTTGAACCCTGCATATAGGTATTGGTGTCCCTTATCTGTTTCCTGATTTCGCCCAGTTGTTTATTACCATCCTTAACGGCTTTTGCGAATGATGAGTTTGTTACTTGTAACCCCAAAACCTCTGTAGAACCAAAGAATCCCCTCTTCACTCTTGTTACTCTTACTTCTTCTTCATCAAGGCCAACATCTTCTGATGTGATTGTTAGAATATCTCCCGCTTCAATATCCCATTTAATATCTTTTACTTGAAACTCATAAAGTTTAGTGGGGTCTTTAGATAGGGCAACCTCTTTATCTGCCAGATTATCTACGGATGTCTGGTCAATACAAGTCCTATCAACCACTATTTTTTTAATAATGCCATAGGCAGATTGAGATGTTGCATCCTGCCCATGCCCGGGTGTACTCATTAGTTGGTCATTACCATCACCCTTACCATATACTGCCACATAATTTGCTATGGGGTAGGTTGTAGTAAACCTCAAATTATAGAAATCTATCCCTCCATCCATATTACCAATTGAAGTGGCACTACCTTTATGGTTAGTAATACCAATCTTAATATCAGAAGTGTCAGTATAATCAACAAATAAATCCTGTGCTGTTTTCTTTAATAAGGTTGTGATTGCGTTCCATAATGAATCTGATTTACTTACCTTTAAATCTACCGATAACCCTGTAGCAATACTTTCAGCAGATAAATGTGTGCTTTCGGCTATCAGTGCCGAAAAGATGGTTGCAGAAGCTGTTGCTAACCAAGGTGAATTTGCATATGCGCCATGTTCTTTAGCTAACCAAATTTCATGACCAGAAGCATGAACAACTAACCCGCCCCCATCTACATAATCAATATGGTCAATCAGGCCATAGAATGCCCTTGTACTATCTTTTAAGATTTCTAATGTGGCACCCATAACTAAAGCTGTCCTTGTGGATATACTAATGCTTGAGAACCTTAATTCTGCCTCATTAACATCATTCAGACAATCCGTATATGAGAATGCAGCATCTGGTTCTACTGAAACTGCGTTCCCTCCTTGTGTTGCTGTTATCCTGAATTCACTCATAGTTAATCACATATAATACCCATCATAGAATGTTTTTATTGGGTTTGATATATTGGTTGTTGTAATTGTTGATACATTAACTCCTGTTGATAGAACTGGAAACCCAGTCCCACCAGTGGTACTAACATTCCTTGTCCTTGTACTATCTATAGTAACATACCTATACTCAGAAACATAAATACCTCTACCAGAATCAGACATTTTAACTAATGAAATTACAATATCTTCTCCAGCATCTCCCGCAACTGTTGTAATCTTGAATGAATTGGTCTCATCTGTAACTGTTATATCTGTTCCTCCAGAAGTGACTGTGCCTGTGATTGAATTAATATAGGTTGTTGCATTACCAGCATTAGTGCCTGCTGTCTTTGCTGTTGACCCAAACAAAACGCCTATTAAACTCTGGAATGTAGCAACATAATCAATGAACATGGTTCTACCACCCGTGTGTACTTGTTTAATCTGTTTACCGATAACAAGTAAGAATTTATCAGATTCAAAATATAACTTCTTGATTTTATCTGATTGTGCAATATGTTTGGCTATACTCCTATAATCACTCCAGATATTTGCACCCGAAGTATGACCTGAAAGAACAACCAATTTGGGTGCAAAGCCACCACCACTAACAACAATATGCCTATTAGAAAATGGGATTTGAGTAATTTCTGCATTAGTATCTAATTGATAATCTGCAACATTTGGGTTATAGCCCCAAGTAAATGTGTCTGCTGTTCCCTCATAATTTTCTATTTTCATGGTCATGTGTTTGACCCCGTTGAACTATATGAATCTGTTGAGTTCATAGCCCAACCCCTAGTTGTGATTGTCCAGTTCTTGCTTTTAAGATATTCTTCACCAGCCCTGATTGCCCTATCTGACATGGTTTTGCTTGAAACTAACCTTCCCGTTGTGGGATCAATTTCTGGTGTTGATTGAGCACCATGGTCTGTAGTTATTGCATACCGATTAACTAAATCAAGATATTCTCCAGTTCCTCTATGGCTTTCTGCATAAATTATCTGATCTTTTGCAGCTTGGGGAATAGGAACATTCATAATAAGAGTCTCTGGTTCAGAAATGGCATCCCCCACTTTAATTGCTGCCAAAATAAGCAATCCTGCCAATATTGACCCCGCAACAACAGGTAGTAAAAAGGGTGCCAATGCACCTGCAGCAATATTTAATGCAGGACCCAAACCCAAGATTTTAACTAACCCAGCAAGTGCAGCAGTAGTAGCAACACCACCAATAACTGTAGCAAACAAGTCTGGATGTCCAGAAGCCCAATTAGCTAACCCTTCCATTTTAACAGATAACCAATCAAAAATTGGTGCTAACCCTTCCCCCAAACTTCTTATCATTGAATCCCATGATGTCTTAATTGAAGCCATGCTTCCTGCCAATGCAGGTGCTTTTCTTGATGCTTCATATAACATTCCAGTAAATGCGGTGCCAGCAACCATTACAGCTTTACCCAACACACTTACTCCTAATTCAAGTCTTTTTAAGTCGCCACTTGTTGTTTTAGAATCCTTTTGTGTGTTCTTCATGGATTGATGTATAAAACCAAATGCTTGTTTAATCTCATCCACATTCATCCCCGCAGTGATTTTCATGCTTGACATTTCTACCATTTCATTTTCCTCATCATGTTGCTGATTTGTTGTTCTCTCATTCCTTTCTGTCCAATGGCTTCATGGATTGCCATTATACTTTTGATGTCCTTTGCATCACATTTATTGAACTCAAGGGGGCTGATTCCTTTTGTCCAGCTTATATATTGAAACCAGGCCAATATGGCATATTTTCCTTTGATTGTCATCCCCAATTTAGGGTTGGTTTGCTGTATTTCTATAATTAATTTTTTTTTTGGTTTTGTTCTTGTAAAGTCCCAGTATCAATCTTATTGATTGCTCTGATAATTTTTGAGAACATCTTTGGTTTTAGTTTTGATATTAACATCCATTTCTCATCATGTTTAAGTAGTTCCCAATCCTTTTCCAAGCCAATAATCTTATGGATTAGTTCCTTAGTGTATGGTGCTTTCTTTAGGTTTCTAATTTTGCATTTGTTCAACATAGCAACATCTTGGATATAACTACCTTTATCATCCACAAGCATATATTCTTTAAGCCAGTCATTTTCTTCTCCTGCTGTGGTTGGTTTATAACCAAACTTAGCACCATCCAATTCAAACTCAATAACTCCTTCCTCTTGGAAATGTTCTTCATACATTGTTTTTACCTCTTGGTCTTGTTTAATATGTTTCTGTTGCGTCAGTTGCAACCATAGCCACTGATAATGAACTCCAAACAATATCAGAGTAAGTCACTCCTTCAAGTTGTGTTGGTTCATTACATTGTGCATATCTTAATCCTGTGAATGTTATTAGTAACTGGTCATTAGAACCCCGATAGAATAACAAGGTGTTTGTCCCAGTTACTGCAACTGCAGAATCCCAATGGTCAAGTTGCGTATCATCTTTTTTATTGATACTCATTGTCCCAAATATCTTATGTACTTTAGGAATTGGTTCTCCTATTTCTCTATTTAAGGTAGAGTTACAATATCTTGAATCATCTTCATTGATTCCATTATCAATATTAATCCCACCAGAATTGACTTCAACTGTTTCTGTTGAATTAACTGTCCATTTAACCATCCTAAACTGGTATGGTGTTGCTGTGATTGCAGATAGGCTTGTAACTGATGTACCTATTGAATAACCCTGTGCCACACAATCTAAACTAACAGCCATTAATGCGTCAGTTCCTTCTCCTGATGATTTCTTATAAGAGATAGATGCCTTTTTAACCACACAACCATCAAGGGTAATTACCCTATCTGTGGTTGCTTGTCTTGCCCATTCTAATGTGAAACTCTCAATAGTATTAGCTATTGTGAATGTATGGGTATATTCGCCTACACTACCACCATTTGCTACGGAATAACCACAATACTGTAAGAATTTCCAATTAGTTGGGCAGAATGTTAGTGTAAATGGTAAACTTAAAGACCCTGCAACCTTACTTGCAATTGTTCTTGCATCTGCACCTGCTGTTAAAATATTTTGCCAGTTCTGATTGAAGTCGGGGTCTACCCTTGCATTTAATCCAATTACTTCTGTGGGTGTTACTCCTGTTCCGTATGTGGTTTCAGAACCCCAGCTTATTTGTTCCCGTTTTCCAGTTAAAAATTCTGTAAAAGTCATTTTTTATCACCCTATTCTGTTTAAACTAATTTACCCTATTTAAGTCTAATGCTTTAAGTTCAACCTCCACAACTTTATGGAAGCATTGGTAAGTTTCATCAAATGGCAAATCCTTTGGTACTTGTGTGATGTTATAATTGTAAAGTGCAGGGAATAATTCTGATTCTGAATCCTCAAATGCTTCCGTTATTTTAGCTGCAATATACTCTGCCAATTCTTCTCCAGTATATGCCCTGCTTGAAATGGTGAATATTTGGTTAGTTTTGCCTTCTTTAGTCCAAATATCTATCTGGTAATGAACTGTTGATTCAACAGGTGCGTCTGAGTTACCTAACCTCAACCCGGAACCACTAATGGTCATGATATTGATTCTTGGGAAACTAGTACTCCCCAAATCCACTCTTGGCTTGTCCCAATAAATCCAATTTGAAGTACCATATTTATATGAAACTACTACTGCATCCCCCACTGTCAATCCAGTAAAGAATATTACTTTCTGGTTTCTGAAATCTATCCAGTAATCTTCCCATTTAGTTACTGCAGTACCTTCAACAGTAACACCCGTAATGCAACTTATAGTTCCAGAGGTGGGTGTGCAAGTGAAATCTGTTTGCCCAGCTGTTGCTGTGAATGTATCAGAACCGGATGTCTCTGCTCTTGCTCTTGGATCTATTAAGTTCTTTCTCAAGAAATCTACAAGGATATATTTTGCTGGTAAAAAATCAGACATTTTCAGCCTCCAATGCCTTATTCATATATTGAGGCATCCATTTCTCTTTAACTTCATTCATGGCAGGCCTGAAAAAAGGATGTGCATTCACTCCTTGTTTAGCAATCTTCTGTTGAATAGCATACCCCATACCTTCATCTCCACCATGTCTTCTAGCCCATTCAATCAATGGCTTAAGAGGAACCCAGTGTGCCCTAGTCCCATATTCCATCCGAATCCCATAAGAAACTCCATCCTCTAAAGTATAAGTATCAGAGTTCTTGGAATTGGGATGTAAGAATATACTTGCCCTTAATTGTCCTAAATCAATTGGTGCAAACCTTATCGCTAGTTCTTTCATTTTAATCATTGATAAATATAAAGCGTACCTCATCCTCCTGATAGCATCCTCTGAATCGAGTTTCTGTTCTATCTTAACTTCAAAATTCATGTTCATGCTGTACCCTCTGATGTGATGTTCTTAATAATGCAACTCCTGAATATCTCTGTATCATTGGTATAGGGTTGCTTTAAGATATTGGTTACTTTCCATTGAACTGAATATTGGTCAGTGACTATATCGCCTTCTTTAACTTCATCAGTACCATTTGTAGCTAATGTCTTGCAATAAAATTTAGAATTGCCAGGCACAGCCAATCCCATCTCATGTACATTCCTATCCTTTTCAGAGATGTTTTGTATCATGCCAACCATTGAGAATGTGGATTCTGATACTGCACTTACTGTACCCATAGAATCTGTAGTCTCTGTTACTCTGGTGATTGTATAAGTAGTGCCATGTTCATTCATAACACTATTAAAGTCTGATAGTGCCTTTGCACCTAAATTATATGCCATTTCTTACCTCTTGGTTTTTATCTATCCGAACCCGTAGCAAAAAACATTGTTCTTTGTTTTCTACCAATCCTATCTAATAATGAATCTATCCTCATCTTGAGGAACTCCATGTTCTGTTTGCCTTTAGTGTGTAGTTCACCTTTGTTTACTGAAAATTCAGCCAGATTATAACTATTTACGCTGTCATATTGACCGCCCAGAACCATCACCCATGCTTTGATTCCAGCCATTGAAGCTGCCAATTCAGTAACCATCCTTGGCACATCTGCATAGCCATAGGTATATTCCACCTTTAAATTATTTGTTCCTTCCGGTAATGTCTGCGTTTTTAAGACAAACCTACCTGTTGGCTTAATATCATTAGTAGTTGTATCATTAGCCACTTCAAGCCAGTAATCATCACTTTGATAAGTCTCTGCTAGTATCTCTGTAGAAGATATTGTGTCCCAAGTAGATACGGATGTCCCACTTGAATCCAGCGTACCACATTCAGTTACGCTTTGAACAGGCCAATGTGAGACTTGGAATGCGGATTGGTAATTGCCTATTAGGTCTTTATCTTTGATTGATAGAAATTCCGTTACAGAGTTTGCATCTGTGAATTTCCTACCAGTGATTGATTCAAGTTCTGCTTCTGAATCTGAAATTAGTTCATCAACAATTACGTTTGAAACTTCTGAACTCGATAAACCTGTTCTTGTAAACACATCCGTATAAGTAGCATAATTGTTAGTTAGTGAACCCCCACCAGATTGCAGATAGATAACAACAATATAATCTGAATCCCAGACCATATTAATAAAGGTGATAGTAGATGAAGCAGTATTGCTTGTGTGTGTATATTCCGTATCTGGAACTAATAGGTTACCACCCACATAAACCGAGAACCCACCAGTCAGCGTTGGTAATGTATTGGTTAATGTTAAAACCCTAGTTGTTGTTCCATCTGTACCCGAACAATCGCTACCCCTTTTACTTTCGGTTGTTAGTGTCATATAGCAACACACCCTTCAATTGAACATCTCCATGCCTTCTCGCCCATTGTGGGGTTAGGCGTTTCTTGTTCTTCTTCTTGTATGGGTCTATCATCCGTTACTTCTATCCATCCGCCCTTACAATAATCCCAGCTGGTTTTTTCTTCATTAAGGTAACATCTAGTTTGTGAACCACCACTCAAACCGCCATCACATTCCATTATGCTTGATTCTGATTCACAATAATACTTAGAAGTATCAAAATAGCCCGGAACAATTAATCCTGCCAAAACAAGCCCTATTGTAATTAAACTTGTTATCCCTATTGTTTTCTTATCTGCCATTCTAAATTTATCTCAAGGATGAGACCTGCTCACCTCCTTCCAATATCCATCACTATGTAATATCAACATAATCTGGTAATTATTATTAACCAAGTCATATTGACCATTAGGTACAATGTTTCCACCAGTAGTGATATTAATGTCCCTGGCAGAATCCAAAGAGGTTAAGATAATCAAATCACCTACAGTTCCGCCATTGATAGTAATTAAAGCGTCTGTTGCTGAATCACTCTCTGTGTCTATAGCCATATACCCGCCAGTAATTGTTATCGCACCACCTGAAATATCAACTTCGGGTGTGGGGCTACCCAAATTAGGAATCATATCATAAACATGGTTTGCTGTCATATTCAATGCACCAGTCATGTTATCTCCTGAAGTATGAACCATATCATCCCTTATACTAACATTGTCTCTATCATCCAGAACCTTGTGTGTTGAATCTTGATAAAAGCCATCCCTAGTAACTTTTTGTGAATAATCTATGGTGCCATCATAAGTAACAAAATAAATCTCATTAGCAGAGAACCAAACACCACTTCCATTCTGACTGGCGTTTTCTATCGAAAATGAAGTACCGTCATAATAGAAATTGGTTCCGATAGTTAATTCAGGATAGCCCCATTTTTTACTACCGTATAAAACATTGGTTGGACTAAGGAATAGTTGGTCAGTTGCTAATGAAGATTTATTAACATATAGTGTGTTTGAGATATTTAAATATATTGCCCCCTTAATTATTGTTTCTCCTGATGCAATCCTTATTCCTTCAACACCCCCAGTAATCAAAGACAAATTATCTGCACCTGCCCACCCTATCCCTGTATCCCAATCGGGATTGGATGGCACTATTGTTGGGTTGGTGCTTGAAGCCACCTCTGAATTCATTAACGCAAACCCACCTGCTGCACCACTCTGGAGCGCACTTTCATCAGCTTGCCATTTCTTTGCACCTGATGTTGAGAACGCAATGGAATCCGTACTCTCCTGATAAAATCCTATCTCACCAATACCCCAAGTTAAGGTTGGAGTTATCGGATCATTTGATGTTGGCAAAATCATTCTATTAGTTGCGGTATCACTTATATTAATATCACCATCTATCTCTAATGTTTGATAAAATTTAGTACTTTCCACTCCGACATCATTATTAGAGATAATATTCTCGGAAGATGAAGCATGAACATCAAAATCACCATCTTTATTATTATAGATAGTATTAGCTATAATTGTGATATTAGACGCATTCATCCCCAATTTAACGCCATAACCTTGCGTTGCTGTTGCCTGACTATCATACAATAAATTACCAATTATAGAAACAACATTCCCACCCTGAACATGAATTGCACATTCATTATTGGTTAATCCATTATCATACATAGTATTTGATGTTACCAATCCAAACAAATCATAATCAGAAGATGGATTGACAAGCATTCCTTCTCTACCATTCGCATAAATAGTGTTGCCTACAACATTAAAATCTTTAAAATCTTGTGAGAATTCTATCCCTCTCCCTGAATTATTAAAGAAAAAAGAGTTGCTTATTATTACCTTGAAAGAACCTGTAACCACAACCCCACTTCCTACAATAGAACCCCTAGATATAACATTATTGATTAAAGTTCTTTCTGTATCATCTTCTATTATTATGTTTGAACCATAATTATCATAAAGTAATACATTATCA
>Ga0207997_1001305_pt1 | contig 12905 bp, 13 predicted proteins | sample AntAceMetag02UKN_FD_184777 | JGI IMG/M metagenome (GOLD analysis project Ga0207997, IMG submission 184777) | Saline lake microbial communities from Ace Lake, Antarctica - Antarctic Ace Lake Metagenome 02UKN (SPAdes) (version 2) | ecosystem: Environmental > Aquatic > Non-marine Saline and...
TAACAAAGGTATCACTATCTATATTTAATGAATTGGTTGAATTATAAAGAGATATTGCAGTTGCTTGATTAGATAGGTCTATTGCTCCGCCTTTGACAGTTAAATCATCAGTAATAATAACATCATCAGTAACATAAACATCGCGCCCTATAAAAGCGTCATATCGAGTTGATAGGTGAGTTCGAGAGCAAACACCATCAGCAGAGAAACTACCGACAGAGACAGTTTCAGAAGTGGTTGCCCCAAGAACGCAGACATCATCTAATGTCTGCTCTTCAGTTTTCCAGCCTTGAACTCCTGCTGATGTTTTACCATAAACTGTTTTATTGGATGGTGCGGCTGAATCGCCTTTGAGGTGAATTTTATCGTCGGTATCAACTTCAACACTGTGCTTGGTTTTTACTTCAAAATAACCAGGATCTTCATCTTCGTCACTGGTTTTAAATTTCCAAAGGTTATCTTCTATTTGTCGCAATCGCTCATTTAATACAGGCAAACTTTTTTTCTCAAAGTCATTTATTATCTCGCTATTTACTGGAGAACCAGCATAGGAGTAGCTTTGGCATAATATAACTATTACTATAGCAAGTAATATTTTCTTTATCATTGAGATTTCCTGTATTAAAATTTTATCCTATAGCCATTACCTCACGTAATCGTATCCCTGAACAAATACCTCTCCATCACTATTAACAGCGCCACCAGTTCCAAATACAGCTATCCACCCGCCAGCAGGACATTTAATAGGCGGACTAAATACAACAGGAGGAGCGTTGTATGGTGATGTTGCCGCTGCATCTATGTACATTTTATCTATTACTTTATAACCATTTAAAAAGCATCTGCTATCACTAGCATCTGGGTACCATCTAAGTTCAAATAGAACTGTTCCTGTAGTTGTATTAACCCCACAACTCCAGCCAGTTATATAACTATTGTATTGTCCGTTGAAATGTTGAGCAACCTGCGAATTAAGATGTCCAACTGGTACAGAAACAATAAGAGCATCATTGACAGCTTGCCTTACTGTAATAGCTCCAGCACATTCATCATCAACCTCAGCATAATCTACATACTTAAAGTATTGAGGGCCACAAACAGCTGCGGTACCATTTAGATTGAATGTAGCTGAGCATTTTTTATCATTATTGTCTATACCATATACAGTTATATTCTGGTCAGTATCAGCAGCGCTAGCACTCACTACTTCGAGAGTGTCATAGGAAGTTGTCAACTGTAAATATGTGGTATCAAGCTCTGTTAAAAGCTCGGCAGAATCATCTATGTCGTCATCAGAAACAGAAAACCACCATTCGTCTGTAGCTTGAGCATAACTACAAATGAAAAAGCTCAAAAGCAGTAAAATAAGTATATTTTTAATTTTCATTATCTTCCCTTGCCTCTCTTTTTAGTGGTTGCACAACCGCCTCTTCCTCGGTTTGCTCTTTTGCCCTTACCACTTCCGTCTCTTTTTGGCTTGCCTTTCATATTCCATCTCCTTCAAAGGGGGCAGGAATTAGCCTACCCCCTATTATTTTAGATTAAGTACCAATCATTACAGCATTAGTGTCAGTGTCAATGTACAATTCATCAGCACTTGCACCAGCGGCACTTTGGTCAGTACCAGATTTCATACCAGCGGCAGTTACAGCACCACCAATATATAAATCGCCTGTATTACTGATGTTACCAACAATACAGACACCAAGACTACCAATGCTGAACTTAGCAACAGATGAACCTGACGAATCATTCATAAACGATAATGAGTTATCATCAGCTTCGTGCTTAATTACCCACTCATCACCATTATCATCACTCTGGTCAGCTGTCAATCTCAAAATAGCATCTTTACCTTCATAACCATAAGCTCTAATAGTGGTATCTAAATCGTTAGATGAAAATTGAAACGTATCATCAGTTGCATTATCTATGGTATCAGCACTTTCCATAACTATATTGCTAGTCATGGTCAACACACCACCAACAGACAAGTCCATAATAGTAGCAAGTGAGCCGCCAGTATCATTTATGAATAATAAGGCATTGCTATCAGCATCATCATTCTTTAGCTGCCACTCATCACCACTATCAGCTGATAAATCTGCTGTCAACTGCAATATAGCGTCTTTATCTGTAGTAGCAAAAACATCAACAACAACATCACTATCGTTAGAAGTGAACCTATGCTCATCATCAACGACTACATCATAGGTATCATCACCTATAATAACTGATGTTACAGTTGTGGCTCCAGAAGATAAAGTGCCAGTTGTGCTTAGATTCTCATCGCCGAAGCTAATGGATCCGCTTGCAGCAGTAATCGAACCATCACAACCAACAAAGTTGATTAAAGGCTGATTTGTAGTTGTTGATATCTGAATATAATCATCAGTATCACCGCCAGTCAATAAATCAACTGTACCCTCTGTAGCGTCTGCTTGTGGATAAAGCTCAATAGAACCATCACTTGCCGAAAGAGTAATATCATCACCATCAAAAACTACAGAGAAAATATCAGTATTTTCAGTTAAAGTAACAGTATTATTAGAAGCATTATCCAGTTGTGCATCGTTCTCCATAATATAGCTATCAGCATCCATATCGCCAATGATGATCATATTACCATTGAGATAGGCCTTAATAGCAGCAGGAGCTCCAGTTGGGCTTATGTAAGTACCATTATCGGACCAAGGGCTTACAACTTCGCCCCAAGAAGTAATGGCAACTCCACCCAACGTATAGGAGTCAGAATATACATCCTCCCACTCATTGCCAGTTTTGCCTAGTGTGGTTGCTGAATCAGTCTTAGGATAGACGGAATCTTCTTCGGTAGCTAAAACACCATCATTAGAAATATCTCCAGCATACACTAAATTAGGCATTAAACAGGCAATAATTAGCAAAAACACTAACATTATCCCTAATTTAAACCCTTTTTTCATAATTATTCTCCATTTATTTCTTTTTGATTATCGCTATTCTACTAAGAGGATCAAAGCCAACCAGTCTACCTTCTTGCTGTATTACCTTAAGCTCATCCTTTGAAACAACTTTCTTAGTTGTTCCAGGAACATCAGTTAATGCTCTCTTTGGTTCTTGTATTTCCTTAGATGCAACTAGAGCCTCAAGTAATGTTTTTCTAAGTTTGGCAACTGGAAAAGTCTCGATGTCTTTAATGTTCATTGTTTTCAATTCAGAAATAAGCGCAGGCTTATCCATTTTTTTTATACGAGCTATATGCTTATTTTCTTTTGGCTCAACTACTTGCTCTTCTTTTGGAGCTGTAGTTTCCTCTAATTCTGGATCCTCTATTGGTTTTGATTTATCTGTGGCTTTTGCCATTTCGCTTCTCCTTCATTTTAGTCAGGAATAGAATGCCTGAAACCAGCGTTAGAACGGAAGACTTCTTCTCTATTCATTTTTCTGGTCTTAATTCTTGACTGGTTATCATTTATCTTATCCTGTTTACACTTGTGACACATTTTTTTACCTCTGTAAAATATCAACTCTACACCATTACCAGAGGTTTCGATGGAGGTGGTAGCATCAGCAGAGGTTAAGTCTGCTTCAGCATAATCGCCCCCATCGGATCCACATACGGGGCATTTACCAAATATAATTCTCGGAAATGCTTTTCTCATATCGTTTAGGCAGAAGTACCGCCACCTCTACTCCAGTTTCTAAAGTTAGTTACAAGAATACCCATTCTCATATTGATAGAAGCCTTATAGCCTAAGTTCTTTTCGTCTCTAAAGAACCTGATTTCAGGTTTCTGTCTCTTATGGAACTGGATACCATTGCTCTTAGCCTTACCTACATAAAATACTTCAGTTGAACCAGAAGTATAATCATCTAGATAATCCCAATCTATAGTTTTAACTATCTTATAGAATGGGTTGATATCATTAAGATTAACACCTGGCATACCTCTTGAAGTATCAACAATCTTCTCAGCAGCAAATCTCATAGAACCAGGAGGAACTAAAAGAGTATCTGCTGGATTGCTAATAACTCTGTCTCTTTCATCTCTGTTGTTTATAGCTGTATGAAGATTGTAGACAGTTTCAAAATCATCAGGTTCGACAGATAAATCAGCAACAGAGTTGTAATATGTGCCGCCACCTTTAGTTGAACGTGTGTTCCCAGTCAAGTTGAATAGTGGTTCGCTATCATAAACCATATCCCCACTTGAATCAGTCTGACCAGTGTGTGTTCCATTAAGAACCCAATCACCAAGTAAATTACCACCCTGGTTGAATGGTCTAGCACCTAAAGACTCTTCCTCTACTCTGCGGGATATCCCCCAAGTATTGGCTAAATCTTTAAGCAAATGACCCAATTTAACAGTATCATCTACTGCTTCCTTGGTTAAACTAATACCATCAGAGAAGGTCCAGTATTTAACTAGGAACTCCCAACCCTGAACTGGTGCTTTGTAATTAACATCTTGACCTTCAACAACGTGCCTTGTTAATGCGCCCGCGCCTAAGATTTGTGTACTCTTATCGCCTGCGCCAGTAACGTTGTTCACAACTTTAAGGATTTTGTCGTACTTAGTTGGTAATTCCATGTATCCTTCGCGTTCGGCTTTATATGAATCTTTAGTATAAAGCGCAAGTTGATCTTTTCTCATACCTGGCATTTGTTATCTCCTTAATTTAATTAATTTAACATAATCTACATATACTACCTGCTTTTAATCTTCAGCTCCATTACCTGTGCCTTGCTCAGATGGGTTTATTTTAACATCAACCCATTCATTATTATCAGCATCTCCACCAACAATAATAAGTGTATTTTCAGCACTAGCATCTAATTGAGCACCTTGGACATTGCTTGATATAGCAATATCACAAGTGTCACCACGCATTGCCTTTACATAAGTTCCTGAGTCAATAGGGATACGATAAACTGCATCTAAACTTATGTTAACATTTACTCTATCGTCAGCTGTTGTAGCTTCTGCTTCTAAACCTGATTCAGCAAAGCCCCAAATAGTGCCTACGCCATCAGCATTTAGGACCAATCTACCTGCTGCATCAAGATAAACAAAACGACCACTGGCTCTTTTAACAGTCTGGCTTGCAGCCCAGAAACCATCATCGCCTACGTGTCCGCCTCTTATTTGACCATATTTTAATTGAACTCCTGGATTCATTGTTAACTCTCCTTGTTTTTGTTTATTAAACTAGCTTCATGCAACTTATCTTCTCTGTATGACTTTATCATTTCCTTATCAGACATCCCTAATCCCTCAAACATTTCTCTAGCTCTCTTTAATTCATCATCACTGATATTAAGAACTTTAGGCTGAGGAGTTTTACCGCCTTCATTTTCACCTGGAAGTATACCCTCGATAACTGGGTTTTCTTTTCCTATCTTAATCCCCTCTTCCCTAGCCTTCTTAACCATAGCCTCTATGTTTGTTTTGCCACCTCTGGCCCACCTAACAATGTCATTGAACTTAAATGTTTCACTAACAACTGTAACATCTGACATATCCTCAAGTGATTCTTTGATTTGGGATTCAAGGTGCTTGTCTGCTTCAGGCAATAAAGACATACACTTGTCTCTTTTAGCTTTTGCCGCTTCTTTAACCTTCCCAACTAGCTCTGTTTTATCTTTAGAAACATCCTTAATAACATCATTAGCAACTAATTTGAGGATTGTATCATCTTCCATATACTCTGCTATATCAGAATGCTCCTTACGATAAGTATCAATCAATAATTCTTCAGTTAAAACCACTCCTCGCTCATCCTTCAATACTCCTTTTTTAATGTATCCGAGCACTTCTTGCTGTGACGGCACCTTATCAAGGGGCATTATCTGTGATTCTTGAAGAGATGTAGCCTTAGTTTTTAGCTTATCATAAGCTGATTGATTTTCTCTATAAGCTCTAGCTAGTTTTTTAGGGTCATTGCCATACTTCTCTGCAATTACGGCCTCTTTTTCAATGAGCTCTTTGGCTTCATCAAGATTAATATTTCTCTCAATGGCCAGTGTTTTTGCTTCTTCCTCTACGTTAGATTTATCACCAGGTTTCGGATCTTCTTCTTCGCCAGGATCTTCTTCGCCTTCTTTTTTGGTTTCAGGTTCTTCCTCTTCTTCGCCTTCTTTTGGAGTCTCTTTTTCTTTTTCAGGCTCTTTAACCTTTTCATCTTCTGGCTTTTCTTCTTCTTTTGGCTTTTCTATCTTGGGTTCTTCCTCGTCTGGCTTCTTTTTGGGCTCTTCTTCATCTGGCTTAGCTTTTGACTCTTCTTCTTCAGCATAGGCCTCGTTGGCTATTTGTTCCTCTTCTTCTGGTGTTAAATTGCCTTCTTGATTCTTAAGAGCTTCCATATCTAACTTTGCCATCTTACATCTCCTTGAGGGCCTTATATAAGGGTTCCTCTTTTGTTATAAGGGGCGCATTGCTGCGGTTCCCTAAAATTTGGTTTTGGGGCGCTTATAGCGGTTCCCAATTTATTATTTTTACTGTATCCCACCTATGATCGGTACATTCATAGGATTATTTTTTACTCTAGTCATCGCATCTTTAGCTCTGCTTAATGCCTCCCTCTCAAGTTTTAATACTAAATCTGGGTGAACTTTATAGTGTTTTGCTATATCAAGGGGTGTTGCCCCATTTATTCTTAACGTTAATAGCGTTTTAAGCCGTTCATCTTTCAAAAAACTAACACAATAGGTCAAATATCTTACCCTATCCTGTGGCAATGCGGTAGATATAGCCTGGTCCTTATCACCTTCTAGCTTAAGCCCGAATTCTTTTTCTTTCTTGCCAGCCAGTAAATTGTCCTTTTTCTCTTTTAAAAAGTTAAATGCTTGTATAATACTAAACGGCTTCATCTTCTGGGCCTTTCATTTTATCTCTAGCGTCAGCCTTAACAGATCTTAATAACTGCCCCAGAGTAAACAGCATTGATAGGCTCTCTCTACAAAAGAAGCCATATTTTGTTGGATCTGGTTCTTCGTAAAGCTCTAGTACAGCCATTATGTTTTCCCTTGAGTTATCATATTGGGTTTTATATTTTTTAAATGCTGGGCTATCAAGGCATTCTCTAGCTGCTTGAGTCAATGCTCTTGTCTCTTTCTCGATTAACTCCTTAGATCTCTTCTCGCCCAGTTTCTTTCCTTCTGAAGACTTAAAAAACTTCCTTCTACTTATCATTAATTAGCTTTCTTTTGTTGTTTTGCGCGTTCCTTAACAACTTCTTTTGATGGCGGAGTAACTTGCTCGGCCATATAATCATTAACTACAGCTATGAGCTCATCCATATTGAATTCTGGTTTCTGGCCAGTGACCTGAGATTCTTTGATCTTATTCTCAACATACTTAGAAACAGCCTGAACCGCAGCAATGGTCTGGCCTTGCTTAAATTGCTCTAGCGTTGGCAAGATTGTTTCAAACTTATTCTTCCACTTAGGTGACCAGCTCTTGATTATGTTCTTTAATAAATTATAAACTGCCTCTGGATTTCTGGCTATAAGTGGTTCATTCCTAACCATCCCGAATAAGGCCACATCTTCCCGCTTCTCGTTGAGCTTATCCATGTTAAAGGCTAGGGCTTGGCTCTTAATGTTTGTCCTAGCTATCATATCAGCCCTTGATATCTCAGTAAAAGGATTAGAACCCTTAACAACTCGCTCGGGATGAGGCTTGAACTTAATGCCTTCCTTGCTCATCTGATAATACATTTGAAGCAGTATATCGGCCATCTTATTAAATGATGGCAATACGTTCTTAATATATTCCCTGACGTTCTTTCCACTTTGCTCTAATAGTGCTATAGTCTTCCGTGCTGGAGCGTTCGGATCAAGTGGGTCTGCTTGTCCGCTTGTTCCCGCGGAAGTGCCAACACCCTCATCTGAACCCCTTCTGATGTATTGTAAAGCTCCTAATAGTCCATTGACATCAATGTTTGGCATATATTTCTGTAAAAAGTCAATCTCTCCTGGCTTGGCATCTATCGGTACCCCATGAGTCCAGCGTCTTTCTAGAAACTGAGTAGAGACTGAAGAATTTGGTGCTGTTATCGGAGTGATCATGTTCTTGGCCCATAAGCCCTCTAATAAAAAGTTAATTAAAGCATCTTCAGCAATATTTAGATCGGTATTATCTTCACCGATCCCTGGCTGAAATATATTGTCTCTCTTTTTCTTTATATTTATAGGCACATACGTGCAATCAATCCCGAACCATGGGTAGTTATTTGATCCGATTATAACCTTTGATTTCCTTGAGAACCAGATTTCAACCTTTGTCTCATTTTTGCCTTCGTTCTCTTTGAGTGCATCTGGATCATCACTTGTTAAATCAATATGCCCTGTTGCCTTAAATATCTCATAGTCTTGAAATTCTGGATCTGTTACATCTTTTTCAGTACCCTCGCCATCTTTGATGGTCTTCAAACTGTTTATATCGTAAAATTCTTCTTTGTTTTCTTTGCGCTTAAGCTCCCACCATGTATAAGATTGCCTTTCGAATATCCATTTAGTATCGCATAGGTCCGAATAATTCCTAACATTGGTCCTAAATAGTAAATCAACCGCCTTGATACATCTAGGATATGGATCATTATAAGTTAAATCGGTGAATTTGGCCACTAGGTTGATCGTCTTGCCTGACATTAAAGCCTTCACATACCCAGGATATTTAGTAACTGCATCGGGATATGTCCTTAAGAAATCATCTAAACCCTTATTATTGATGATCGGCTTCTTTGTTTTCGGGTCCATAGCTGGTTGTTCAGTCTGTGGATCGATCTCTGGTTGCGGATCACCTTGATACATTTCTCTTCTTTTTCTCTTCTTCCGCTCTATCTTATGAGTAAAGCATATAAAACTCAATCCTTTTAGTGTTGCATGGTGAAACCCTCTCTTGCATTCTTCCTCTAGTGGGATTGTTGTATCAATTTTATAATCTAAAAAGTCTTCCTGACGCTCGCAAGCACCCTCGCCGCCTTGTTCTTCAAACTCTGGCAATGGTGAAACACTGTAAATGTGATCACTATCAAAAAATGCCTGCATCAAAAAGTTTTCTACCTGATTGACCTTATTCTTTGTAGAATCCATGTGGAGATTAAATTGCCTATCATCTTCTTCATCCAGATCACCTTCATACTGAGCATCAAGGGCCTTATATTTTTCATCAATATCCAGATCATTACGCTGTTGCTCTATGGCATCAATTTCCTTATTCATCTCTGTTATGATTCTAGGCTTCTGTGTCTCTGTAAGCTCTAAACGTGACAAATACCGCGGGAGTCCTTGCTCCTCTTCTTTTTTCTCTTGGTCTGTATCGATCTTGTCTGGCTCTAGGGTATAACCTTGTTCCTGTGGGTCTGGCATATTAGGCTCCTATTTATGATCTGGCGTAACTAAATCCGCCATTCTTTTTCTTTCTCAGTGAATCAACAAGTGCCGATTGTTTTCTGTGGTTCTCTTTGGTCTTAGGCTTATATGGATTCTCGGTTATAACTTGTCCAGCTATTGCAAAGGCTAGCACTCCATCATCTTTCATGCTGCCATCTGCCTCTGGCTTGCCTGTCTTGATGTGCTTAATAAAAGTCTTCATCTGGTTAATTATGTCCTCATCCCTGACTTCAACTATGTTTTTTCTAATCTCTTCTTCAGCCTGATCAAGCATTACTGGCCTGGTCTTAGGTGTGGTTGTAAATCCCGCCCTAGTAACTGCTGTTTTGCCATCTGGCCTTGTGGTCTGTGAATAATAAAGGTTTACATCGTAAGCCTCTAGATCCTTGCAAACGCTATGGCCATGGTTGTTATTCTCTGGAGCTGCTAAGGCATTGTTATAATATTTACTAGCAAGTACTATTTTACGACTAAACTCATCTGTTCCCTCTAGGCCATTGAAGACTGCAACTGTATTTCTAGTGTATTTCTCTCTTATAACAGCAAAACTCTCATCACCCTTTGGCAATCCCTCGCTTGTATCAGCTCCTAAGACGTATTGAAAGTCAGTTTTTGGCAACTCATAGACCTTAAGCCATCCCGATTCTGTCTCTCTGAGCTCAATACTGAAGTCAATATCTGCCAAAATGGCTCTAATATGCTTGCCATAGGGTATCTCATCCACTGCCTGCCCGCCTATTTTGGTGTAAACCCATGGAGTCTGAAGCAATAAAGCCTTCATATTAAAGAACGGATACCCTGATCTAGCATAATCTATATCAAGTTCCTGGGCTAAATCTGCGTCTGAGCGCCTTATAGCTTCCTCATCATACCATGGTGATCGTAACACTCCGCCATTAAAATCTGCTGGGCAAGGTTCACCCCTATGCTGCTTCCATATTTCAAACGCTCTCTTATGATCATCAATAGGGATCTTTGTATCCTTGGTATCGTAATAATAAACCCCTTTGGCCTTATCTGGATGCAGTGTCCAGTGCAGTGTAATCCTTTTAATCTTCTCATATTGCCCGCTCATTAACTGGGCAAATTTATTTGCTGCTCCAACTGGTGTTGATACTACAATCCTGCAATTGCTAATATCGGCTGTTGATGTCCAGGCTCCATCTGCTTTTCTATCATCCCACTTGGCAAATTCATCCATAAACATAGATTTACGCCTGCCTCCTGATCCAAAATTCTCGCTGGCCGTCTCACCTATGATTGTATTGCCATTGGCTGGATTCAATAACTTGCAATATGTTGCATGCAAGGCCTGATTATATCCTTTAGGCAATATCCACTTCGGCATCCTGGACAATATAAAGCGGATCTTTTCAAAATGGCTATCAATATCGCCCATCTTATCAACAAAGTCCTCTTTCCAGGAGCCAACCTTAAAATCTGAGCCCTCTATAAATAGCCATTGATGGACATATACATATATTACCATCCATGTCACGCCTAATTCTCTTGACTTCTCGGTGCCCGTATCATACTGATTATTGATCGAGCTCTCTATTTCTTTAATATAATCAACCTGGTAATCTTCATAACAGATCCAGGGCTTAACTGGGATAACTAGATCTTTCGGATTCTTTGTCCAGCATAATAGATCAATCCAGGATATGATATCCCGCTTAAAATACTCTTTTAAATAGACATGAAGCATTGGATCAACTTCTGCCTTCTTTAAAAGATTGGCCCTATAGCGTATATTGCCATCAAGGTCTTTCGGATAATCTAGAGCCGATTTCTCTGACAAGATCATTTACTCCGCTGTTATTAACATTTATTTGTTGGAATATGTATTTATCACCTGGTGTTTCTGTTTTATCTGCTGCCCAGCCTCCGAATCCATTAATCAATGAAAACTTTGCACCATTGCAACTCTCTTTGAAAAATAGCCTCTCTTCGCTGTATGCCTCGCAAATATCCTTCGCGCGCCTAATTATGTGAAAATACTTCTCTCTTCTCTCGTAATTAAGCAAGGTCCGCCGACTAGTCTCTAGGTAAACAGCTAACCCGCCAACAGTAAATGGTTTAATCTGCTCTACATAGTATTCATCACTTTGGGGCATCTTGACCATGTGATTGTCTTTATCTGTAAGTGGTCCGAAGCAACTCTTAAAATAGCCCTCAATGTCTTCCTTTAACTTCTTGGCTGACTTATATAGTAATGGTCTACCTCCTAGGTCCTTTTTAACTATAGGCTCTTCTAGGGGCTTAATGTCCTTATTATGCGCTGTAACGTCTTTTTTATCGGGTAATATAATGTCATCTGGAAGGATTGCTTTAGATTCTAGGCCTATATCAGCTTGTTTCTCTGGTATTTTAGGCTCAACTGCTCTTTTGGATGATGTTGGAGGTAACATATTTGCCATTTTTATCTTCTTGCTCTCTCTATCCTGGTGATCCTATTGGTTTTATTCGCTTGGCCTTCGGCTATTACTTCATAAATTGACTGCGTTGTAACTACTATCACCAAAGCCATACCCGCTATATATAAAAATATGCATAAATTTTTAAGGTTTATCATTTTGCTCCGTTATTATTAAAGTTATCCCCAAGATACTCACAGGTTATTAACAAGTTATCCACAGGGCTATCTATATTATTATCAACTGCTTACGCCAAATATCAAAAAGTTATTAACAATCCTGATTTCTCAACTTATCCACAATCTATTCAAATACTGCCAAAATGTCCAAGTTATCCACATGTTACTAACAGCCAAAATCCCTCTTAAATCATATAGTTATTAACAACTTACTAACAAGTTATCCACAGGCACTAGCTAACAACGTAGACACGTTATACTGGGATATCTAAAGCGGCCCAGATTAAAAACATATCTTAATAATAATTAAAACAAGACATGAAAAGTAGTATGCTTATATCAGCCACGCTTTATCGTAAACGTCAAACGCTGGTCTTTATCCCATAATAAGGCTGTTTATCCTTCAACTGATCCGAAGGGGGCCGTGTCAATGCCCAGGCTTCCTTTTTTTAATTTGTTTCATTAGTTTATTAGTTATAGTCTAATATACTAGAAAGAACGACTTTTAATATATAAAGCCCCACAAGAATTTATGTTACCCACTCTTTTATTTATTTACCTTATATAGTTTTGCAATGGTGTCTAAATTCCAATAGGGCTTGTTTGTCAGGGGCAGGAGGCATCGGGTAAATATCCCGACCCTCCCACAAAAGGTTTCATCACTCAATATCAATTATAATGATATATTACCCTTTGTCAAACGTTAATTATTTTTGGAAAATTAACTGCCATTTTTTGCAACTTCGATAAATTATATTTTAAATTTCTTTAATTTGTCGTCGATAAAAAATAATACTTGACAAACGTTTATTATTATGATAATATTGGTACCATGATGATAAAGAAAACAAACAAAGGAGGAGATAAAATGGAAAAAAGCAATTTAATTATTGATGAAATAATAGCTGGAGAAAACAAATACTTCAGTTAT
>Ga0207997_1001308_pt1 | contig 12898 bp, 18 predicted proteins | sample AntAceMetag02UKN_FD_184777 | JGI IMG/M metagenome (GOLD analysis project Ga0207997, IMG submission 184777) | Saline lake microbial communities from Ace Lake, Antarctica - Antarctic Ace Lake Metagenome 02UKN (SPAdes) (version 2) | ecosystem: Environmental > Aquatic > Non-marine Saline and...
TCGCACTCATGGAATACCTTTGCCGCCTCACCAAGACGCCGACCGGCGGCGTAGTGCTCGATCCGTTCATGGGCTCAGGTAGTACCGGCATCGCGTGTGTGAAGACCGGCCGGGGATTCATCGGCATCGAAAAGGACACGGATTCATTCGAGACAGCCAAGGCGCGGATCGAAGCCTCGCAAGGCGAGCCGATAGACGCGCCATTATTTGCGAGTGCGCAGGCATGAAACTACGGATAGCGAAGATAATCATAGGGCTGCTTGGCGTGGGCGTGCTGGGCGCCGGTGCGTATCTGCTCGCGCCGCCCCTGGCATTGATCGTGCTGGGGCTGGCCTTGGTAGCATTGATCGTAGGGAAAGACTAATGAGTATACTCGGACAGATGGTAAAGGGCCGCAAGGCCGCAGTGCAGGACCCGCACGGCAGTAATATGTGGAACTCGATCCTGCCGATGGCTGGGGTCAAGGTCGATGGCGATAATGCCCTGACGCACTCCCCATTCTGGGCGGCGGTGAGAATTTTGACCAGCGCGCTTGCTGGCCTGACGTGGCACGTCTACAACCGCCAAGAGGACGGCGGCAAGAAGCGCAACACGGATGATCCTGTTGACCCCTTGCTGCGCCATCGCCCGAACACGGAGATGGGCGCGTTTGCCTTTCGCGAGACGATGATGGGCTGGGCGCTGCTGCGCGGGAACGGCTACGCCGAGATCGAGCGCTCCGGCCGGGGCGATCCCTTGGGGCTCTGGCCGATCGCTCCGACGCGCGTCATACCCAAGCGCCGGGAAAGCGGGGAGCTTGTCTACGAAATCGACTTCGGCCACAACAAGTTTGAATACATCCGCGCCGCCGATATGTTCCACATCAAGGGCATGGGCTACGACGGGTTGAAGGGCTACTCGGTCCTGACGATGGCGCGGGAGTGCGTCGGACTTGGCATTGCGGCGGAGAAGTTCGGCGCTTCATTCTTCGGCCAGGGCGCGCACATGGGCGGCGTGGTCACCCACCCGGAACACCTGGGGCCCAAGGCTGAGGCAAATCTGCGGAAGTCCATCAACGAAGGCCATCAGGGCGTCGGCCGGGCGAATCGAATCCTCTTGCTTGAGGAGTCGATGACCTGGACGGAGCGCGGCGTACCGCCGGACGATGCGCAGTTCCTTGAGACCAGGTTGTTCGGCGTCCAAGAGGCCACCCGGTGGTTCGGCGTGCCGCCCCACAAGCTGGGCGATTACTCCAACGCTCACTTCAAGAACGTGGAACAATCCGAGATCGAGTTCGTCAAGGATGGCGTCGTGCCGTGGGCAAAGAGGTTGGAAGAAGAAGCGGATTTCAAGCTCATCAATGGCGGGGTCATGGACCTCAAGACGTTCGGCAAGACGTTCACCAAGCTGAACGTCAAGGCTCGCCTCCGTGGCGATACGCAAGCGCAGACGATGCACTACCGGCAAATGCGAGACTTGGGCGCCTACACCCCCAATATCATCCTTGAGATGGAAGACATGAACCCCATTGGGCCGGCCGGCGACATTCGCCTCGTGCCGATGAACATGGTGAAGCTGGAGGATGCGGGCAAGCCGCCTGCCCCCGGGGCCCCTCCAAACGAGGCCGGGCAGGAACAGGGCCAGCAGGACAAGCCTGATACTGAAGCGCTGAAGAAAACCACGGCCCGGGCATTCGCCGACGCGACTGAGCGCGTGCTGCGCAAAGAGGCCAACGCGGCAATTCGCGCGGCGAAGAAGTACGAGGGCGATGCGGCGGCGTTCTCAGGCTGGTCTCTCAAGTTCTATGTGGAGCACCGGGAATATATCCGAGATGCATTGCGGGCGCCGGCGGAGATGTTGGCTGAGTTGTGCGCTACTTCGTGCGGCTGGCCTATATCCGCCGGGATCGGCACCATCAGCGTCACGCTTGCAACGCCTTCGCTGATGGAGGTTGGAATAGCCGAGATGGGCCTATTCGCGGAGATGCATGTTGCCCGGTCCGAGGCCGACGTTGCCGAGGCGTACCTGGCCGGCACAGTCAAGGAGGTCTGCGGCGGCTGGCTGATAGACCGCCCCGGTGAAGCTGCTGTATATCTGACCGACCACATTACTGACGCCGTGTTGGCGGCGATGGGAGCGAATGATGAATGACAAACCTCAGACACACCGCTGCGCCGTTGTGAGTATCAGCGGGAGCCTCATCGCGGACATTATGATACCTGGCAACACCGTGCTCGGGGATGCTGTTGTCTTGGCCGGCCTGCGCGATGTTCGCGTGCGTGGCGTGGATTATGATGAGGCCGTGGACACCGTGAGGCTCATTGTCGAAAGCCCGGACCTCCCGCCCGTGGCAGTTGGTGATGCGCTACCAGATTTCACGGTGCGCCTTGGTTCCGTCTATCGGCCTTGGCTCTGGGTTGTGGCCAGGAACATTGGCAGATTCTTCCGCAGGTTGTGGCATAAATGGCATAAGGTTCTCCTCTGCTGAGAAAGGCACACGATGAATGACACTGAACTCAAATGCGCCGCGCAGCACATCGGGCCGTGGTGGGCTGATTCCCGCTGGCTGAGCGAAATGGTCGCGGCTTATCGCGCGGGGCAGTTGCCCCAGGCGGCGGCGCCACCGAAGGGCGAGCCCGACGACGAAGGGCTGTACCGGCTGTACGAAGGCGTGGCGCGAATCTCGATTATTGGAATGATGACAAAGGGCGTGTCCAGCTTCGGCGGCACGTCCACGATCCGAACGCGGCAAGCGCTCAGGAAGGCGGTATCTGATGAGGCTGTCGAGGCCATATTACTCTCCATTGATTCTCCGGGCGGGACGGTGGCAGGCTGCCCCGATCTGGCTGCCGATGTCGTCAAGGCCGGAAAGCAGAAGCCCCTCTACGCGCACATCGACGACCAAGGGGCCTCGGCCGCCTACTACGTCGCCGCCGGCGCCGAGCGAATCACAGCCAACGCCAACGCCCTGATCGGTAGTCTGGGGACGGTTCTTGTCCTTGAGGACTCATCGGCCAAGGCGGAAAAGGACGGCGTAGAGGTCCACGTCCTGACAACCGCGCCCCACAAGGCGACGGGCATTCCCGGCGTGCCGATCTCTGCCAAGCAACTCAAGGCCGAGCAAGAGATCGTGGATGATCTCGGCCGCAACTTCATCGATCACGTCAACGCTTCCCGGAGCTTGGCTTTGACGATGGGTGTAGGGGCCGCGGACGGGCGAGTCTTCATCGCGGCCAAAGCCAAGAGCATGGGCCTGATAGACGCGGTGCAGCCTTTCGAGGCCACGCTGGGCGAGCTCATCGGCCGGCTGGAAGCGGCGACGGCCCAGCGGCGGGCGGCGACGGCGCAGGTTATGGTTGACACGATCCGCGCCTGAGCGTGGAATAGCAGCACAGCGAAGCTGAAAATAAATCTGAAAAAGTTCTTGACACGCCTGCACCGTAGCGCGTAGAATACGTTGACAATCGGGAGCCAATCACATTCCCGGTCGATGCGCAGAGTCGCACGCGGCCGGACAATGTAGACGGCGAGAAGTGTTAGCGAGACTGCGGCACGGATCGTCAGCAACGTTTTCCATTCACGTTGCCGACGAAGCGTGCCGCTTTTTTTGCGCGCTCCCAACGGATGCTCTGTCGGCACGTTGGGAGCCTGACATGACAATCGACGAACTTCGCAAGCGGCGCAACGCCGCCCATGACGAGGCCGCCAAGATTCTCGCCGACGCCGACGCCGCGAAGGGCCTGGACCAAGAGCAGCTTACCCACGTTCAGGAACTCACGGCCGAGTGCAAGTCCCTGGAGAACCAGATCGATGTCCTGGAGGTCGTCAGCGGTCGGACCACGGCCCTGGCGGCATCGACCGGCCGCACCGCCGGGCCCGTCCCCCCCGTCGCCAACCCCGAGCAGGTCGTCACGGAGATCCGCGACAAGATCCTCGACGACCCCATGCGCGGCTTCGCGACGCCCCGCGACTTCATGCACTGCGTCATAGATGCTGGCATGGGCCGCGCAGAGGACAAGCGGCTCGCCCCGATCAAAATGACGGCCGGCAGCGACGAGCAGGGCGGCTATGCCGACCCATACGGCGGGTTCCTTATCCCGAGCGGCATGACGCCGACGCCGAAGTCGCTGATCGCCGAGGGCGATTTTCTCGCCAGCCGCACAACCTCGATTCCGATGACCGCGCCGAAGATCGCGTTCAACGCGCGCGTCGATAAGACCCACACCACCAGCGTATCCGGTGGCCTGCGGGTCTATCGCCGAGAGGAATCGGCAGCCGTTACCGCGAGTCGCATGAGTTTCGAGCAGGTCGAATTGAACGCTCACAGCCTGATGGGCGTGGCCTACGCGACTAACGAGATACTGTCGGATTCCCCTGTCAGCTTTGCCGCGCTGATTGCCTCCGGCTGGCGCGAGGAAATGGGATCGAAGCTGATGGGCGAGCGGCTTACCGGCACCGGCATCGGCGAATTTCTCGGTGTGATGAACTGCGGGTCGCTGATTTCCATCAGCAAGGAATCCGGCCAGGCCGCGGACACAATCATCTTCAAGAACATCATCAAGATGAGGGCGCGCTGCTGGCGTTACGGCAAGGCAATCTGGTTGGTCAATCACGACTGCCTGCCGCAACTGATGCAGTTGAGCGTGACGGTCGGAGCGAGCGGGGTTCCCGTCTGGCAAGCGAGCGCCCGGGAAGATCACCCCGATATGCTGCTGGGCCGGCCGTGCATCCTGACGGAATACGCCGACACCATCGGCGACAAGGGCGACATCATCCTCGGCAACTGGGCTGAGTATGTCGAGGGCACGTATCAGCCGCTTCGGTCGGATGAGTCGATGCACGTGCGATTCTTGAACAACGAGAATGCGTTCAGAATCACGATGCGAAACGACGGCTGCCCCTGGTGGCGTGCCGCCCTGACGACCAAGAACTCCACCGTCACCATCGGCCCGTTCGTCGCCTTGAACGCGCGCGCGTAAGCGCTGAGATAGGAGCACAACATGACAACCGCACAGGCATGTGAGAAACTAGCCAGCGAGTTGAAGCTGCTGATGTTTGACGACGACGACGCTGCTTCCGACGTCCTCCACTATACCTCCTGGCAGGCGATGGAAGACTTCGAGAACGTCATGGTGGGCGTGATGTTCGCGGACGGAACGGGGATGGCTGCAACCAGCGGCATCTACCTCGGCACCGATGCCGCCGAGACAAGTATGTTGCTCGTCAAGGCATTCAGCAACCCCACTACGGTTGACGCCGTGGGCGACTGGCGCTTTGCTGAAATCAGTGCCGAGCAGGTCGCTCAAGCCGGTGCCGAGAACAGCGCGGTCTACACGCACTTCAGCGCAGGCATCACGGCCGATGCCTCCGGCGACGAGTTCGCCGTGGTCTACATTATGAAGCCCGGTCGGTTCAGCCATACTGGACTGACCGCGGATGTAACTGCATAGGAGCACAAAATGGCAACTGCACAGGCAAGAGAAACCCTCAGCTCGCGCCTCAAGGTTCTGATGTTCGACGAGGACCCGGGCAAAACCACCATCGACTACACGTCGTGGCAGGCGATGGAAGATTACGAGCACGTGATGATCACCACCATGGTGAGCGTCGGTGGCGCCATGAAAGCCCTGAGTGGCATTTACGTGGCCACTGACGCTTCCGCGTCGGGCGTCGCGCTGCTCAAGGCGTTCAGCGACCCGACGACCGCCGACGCTGTTGGCGACACGCGATTCGCCGAGATCAGCGCCGAGCAGGTCGCCCAGCTCGGTGCCGAGAACGGCGCGGTCTACACGCACTTCAGCGTGGGGCTCCTGGCCGATGTCGCCACCGACGAGTTCGTGGTGACCTACATCATGGAGCCCGGCCGGTTCAAGCACACCGGATTGACGGCGGATGTAACCGCCTGAGCCTAACACTGGAAGGACCCAGACATGGACCACGCGACAAAGACCTCGCATTTTAGCCGCAAGCAACCCGGCGGCATGTTTGCCATTGAGGACCAGGGCACCAGCACGGGGGATCGATTCTTCGTCGGTTCTACGGTGACTGCCGCGGCTGACTCGGTGGGGGCCGGGCGAAACCCCGAACTCCCCTTCGCCACGCTGGAGTATGCCATCGGGCAGACCACCGCGGATCAGGGCGACATCATCTACGTCATGCCCGCCCACGTCGAAGATGTCGCCACCGCCGGCGGGCTGGACATCGACAAGGCCGGCATCTCGATCATCGGCCTCGGCTGGGGCGACATCCGCCCGAAGATTCAAATCAGCGCGACGGATGCGACCGTATCAGTTGATGCGGATGATCTCTGGATCGAAAACCTCATTTTCGAGGGCACCATCGACACCGGCGTCGTCATCGGCGTTGACGTGAAGACCGGCTGCGACGATCTCACGTTCAAGTCCTGCGTGTTCCGCGGCACGACCACGGCGATGGAACTGCTGATCGCCGTCAACATCGCGGCGACGAATGACAGGATTACCTTCGATGGCTGCGAGTTCATCGAGCACGTCGGGACCGCCTCAGCAGCTATCGTGACTGAGGGTGCCTTCACGAACATGGTGGTCAAGAACTGCTACTTCAACGGCACCTGGTCTGCGGCCACTCTCGACCTCGATGCTGCCGCCGTCACCACCCAGGCCCTTTACGTGGCAGATTGCAGTATGACAAGCCACGGCGCCGCCGACGGGATTGTTTTCACGCTCGATGATACGACCGTCGCCCAATTCATGCGCGTCAATACGTTCTGCGTAGAAGACGATCAGCTCCCGCTGGCTACCGCCGATTCCGGCGCGAGCCTCGGGGTCGAATGCTATGGGACGGACGCCTACGGCACGCATGGCATTCTCTGGCCGACTGTCGCGGCCGCCTGGTAAGCCGGAACGATAACGCTGGAAGGAAACCCAGATGACACTCGGAAACAAAACCGCATTATTCGGCCGCCAGCAGCCCGGCGGCACCGTCAGCATCGAATCCATGCACATCACTACCGGCGACCGCTGGTGGGTCAGTTCCACGACAACCGGGGCGGTCGATGCGGCCGACGCCGGCCGGAGCCCCGACGTGCCGTTCGCGACGTTGGATTACGCGATCTCCCAGGTCACCGCCAGCGTCGGCGACATCATCTACGTCATGCCGGCGCACGCCGAGGACGTGGACGGAGCGGCAGCCCTGAATTTCGACGTGGCCGGGATCAAGGTAGTCGGGTTGGGCCGGGGCGATCTGCGGCCCATTTTCTCGCTCAGCGCCGAAGCCTCCACCGTCCAATTCGACGCTGACGACCTCTGGATCGAGAACCTGATCTTCGAGGGCACGTTCACGAACGGGACAACCGTAGGTCTGGACATCAAGACCGGCTGCGACGACCTGATGATTAAGAACTGCGTGATTCGGGGCGGGGCCATTACCACGGAGCTTCTGGTCGGCGTCACCATTGAGGCGACGAATAACCGGATTACGTTTGACGGCTGCGAGTTCTACGAGCATGCGGGAGACGCGACGGTGGCCGTCATCAGCGAGGGCGCATTCACCGATCTGCGATTCCTTCGCTGCACCTGGATCGGAACATGGGCCACGGCGATCCTCGATCTCGACCATACCGCCGTCACGACGCAGGCCCTTTACATGGAAGATTGCACGATGGTCAGCCATGGCGCCGCGGACGGCCTGATGATTACGCTCGCCGATACAACCGTGGCGCAGTTCCTGCGGGTCTCTACGTTCGGCAATCAATCAGCCGTAATTCCGCTCGCCGCGGCTGACGACGGCGCGAGCCTCGGTATCCAATGCTTTGGAACTGACGCCTTTGAGACATCCGGCATAGTCTGGCCCCATGACGCAACGGCCTGGACGACCTAACAGGAGAATCTTATGTGGATCAATGGATACAACATCACTGGCAACCATGCGACAAGCGGCAGGGACTATCGGGTCGAAGACGCGGCTGGTGTCGTCTTAGCGGGCGTCAAGGGCCCCATCCGCGCTGCGATGGCCCTTGCCGAGAAGATGCAGCTCGGGGACGTTCCCGAGCCGAAGCCGGCCCCCGAACCTGAGCCGAAGGCCGCGCCGAAACCGGCGAAGCCGAAGCGCGCCAGGAAGGCGGGCAAGTAATGGCGATTCGGCTTGAAACAAGCATCAATCGGTATCGCGGCCTGTCTACCGACGCCAAGCCCGGACGTGATGCAGAGGACGCCGGCGGGCTCCAGACCCCGCCCGTGGGTTCGGTCTTCACCGAGACCGATACCGGGGCGCGGTTCATCTGGCCCGGCTCGTGGCCTTGGGTACGCCAGAAGCAAACCATCGAAGCGTACTTGGCTTTATTGATCGACACAAACGCCCAGATACTCGAAACGCTCAATGCGATTTATCGCGGGCACGCCCAGTATTTGTGGGAAGACGAAGCGCCTCCAGAATAGAGCCCGACAACCAGGGCAAGGAGCAGCATGATGAACACGAAGACCGACGAACTATTGCAGAAGTTTCTCGATGGCCAAGGCCCGCTTGGCTACGCGCGCATGGCCCACGAGCACGAAAGCGCAATAACCACTACCGCCGTTCCCGGCCTGGTGGTCCGGCCGACCACGGTGGCCCTGGCCACCATTTTCAACGGCGAGGGGCCCGGTGGCAAGAGCCTCGTCATCGACCGCCTGTTCGGATTCAACCTCGTCACGGCAGGGGCGCAGTCGATGTTCTCGTTGTGGTATTGCAACCACACGCAACTCATCAACGTCGCCAAGCCCACCAACGACATCGCAACCCTGCGCGGCACCGGCGACGGCCGCGAGCCCGATGTCAGTACCGTCCGCGTCGATGTTGGCGCCACGGTCCTGGACGACGGCTGGTTCCCCTGCGGGAATTGGGGTGAAGGTGAAGAGGCCGGTGCCCTGCCCGGCGCCGCTATCGAGTGGGAGTGCAACGGGCGGATCATCGTCCGACCCAAGGCCGCGCTGAGCCTGCACGTCGTGGCCGGAACGATCGGTGAGGATTTCACCGTCGGCGCCTCGTGGTGGCGCACGCAACTGTAACTGCCTGATACTGCCCGACAACCAGGGCAAGGAGCAACACCATGAGCATGAATACCGAAAAGCTGCTACAAGAGATCGTCGATCGCCAAGGTCCGCTCGGGAATGCTAGGATGGCGCACGAGCACGAGTCGGCGATGACCAGTGACGCCGTTGCGGGCTTGATTGTCCGGCCGACCACTGTCTCCCTCATCACGATCTTCAACGGCGAAAGCCCCGGCGGCAAGAGCCTCGTGATGGATAGGTTGTTCGGATTCAACCTCGTCACGACAGCGGCCCAGACCATGTTCTCGCTGTGGTACTGCAATCACACCGAGCTGCTCAACGTGGCCAAACCGGCCAACGACATCATTACACTTCGCGGTACGGGTGACGGGCGGGAACCCGATCTCGGCACCGTGCGCGTCGAAGTCGATGGAACCGTTGTCGATGACGGCTGGTTCCCGTGTGGCAACTGGGGTGAAGGCGAAGAGGTCGGCATTCTACCCGGCGCCGCTGTTGAGTGGGAATGCCGTGGCAGGATTGTCGTACGGCCGAAGGCGGCTCTCAGTTTGAGCATTGTCGCCGGCACTACCGGCCAGACCTTCACCGTGGGCGCCTCGTGGTGGCGCACGCAGGTGTAGCGAGATGAGGCGATGACCGATGCCGACGACCATAGTAACCGCCCCGACGCAAGAGCCGGTCACTTTGGCCGAGGCCAAGGACTGGTGCAGGGTTGTCGATGACGAATCCGACGCCGACTTGCGGGCGGTCGCCCGGGCCGCGCGTGAATATGTAGAGACGGTCCTGCATCGGGTCCTCATCACACAGACCTGGAATCTGATTCTTGATGACTTCAGCAACCCCATCGAGTTGCCTTATCCCCCGCTCCAATCCGTCTCGCACATCAAATACTACAACACGGATGGCGATCAAAAGACGCTTGCGGATACCGTCTACACCGTCAGCACGGACCACGAGCCGGGGCGAATCACACTTACATGGGGGCAGTCCTGGCCCAGCCTCTACGGCATCCCGGATCAGATCGAGATTCAGTACGTGTGCGGATATGGGGACACGCCCGGTTCCGTGCCTGCGATGTACAAGATGGCCATGCGCCAGCTTATCTCGCATTGGAATGAGTATCGAGAACCGATCATCGTCGGCGCGGTTGCTAGCCGTGTTGCCCTTACAGTCGATGCCCTACTCGGAAAGGACCGCATTTTCGGAGCGATATGATGGACACTATCAAGGAGAAACGCCCCAAGCGCGCCCGCAAGCCGAAGGGCCCGGTGCGCCTGAACCTCGGTGGCGGCAATATGGAGTTGCCGGGATACGCCAACATCGACCGACTGCACGGCCAGGAGGCGTATCCCCTCAACGGGGTGCCGATGGCCGATGAGATTCGGGCGTCTCACCTCTTGGAGCATTTTTCCCATAAAGACACCGTGGCTGTTCTGACTGACTGGGTGGAGCACCTGCAGCCCGGGGGCGTGTTGAAGGTTGCCGTGCCCGACTTCGACCGGATCGCCGCCCTACATTTGCACGGCACGGATGGGCCGACGGAGGGCTTCATAGTTGGCGGGCAGGTCGATGGTAACGATTTCCACAAGGCCATCTTCACCGAGCCGAAACTGAGGAAGATGCTGCGCGAAGTCGGCCTGCGCGATGTGCGGCGCTGGGAGTCCGACGCCGACGATTGCTCCGCCTATCCGATCAGCCTGAACCTCCAGGGCACGAAGCCGGCCGAAGGCGCGAAGCGTTCGCTGGTTGTGGCCGCCGTGATGTCGATACCCCGTCTGATGTTCGCCGACAACTTCTTCTGCGCCACCAAGGCGCTGCGCAAGTACGACATCCCCATCTTCAAGACCACTGGCGCGTTTTGGGGTCAATCCCTCGAGCGCGGCATATTGAAGATGCTTGAGGAAATACCGGACTGCGAAGCTGTCTTGACGATTGATTACGACACGGTATTCCGGGAAGAAGATGTGGTGGAGTTGTCTCGCCTGATGTGCGAGCACCCCGAGGTCGATGCCCTGGCGCCGCTGCAATCGGATCGTAGTCGCGCCCAGGTATTGCTTTCGATGCCGGAGGGTGAGCCGGGCCTTGACGCCCTGGACGGCGACCTGGCGAAGACCGCCACGGCTCACTTCGGCTTTACCCTACTCCGCGTATCGAGCCTCTTGGACGTTCCCCACCCGTGGTTCAAGGGCGAGCCGAACGAAGATGGTCTGTGGGAAGAGGGGCGGACCGATGCCGATGTGTGGTTCTGGAAGAAATGGGGCGAGGCTGGCAAGACCCTGTATGTGGCGAATCGAGTAGTGGTTGGCCATGCCGAACTGATGATCCGCTGGCCGGGCAAGGACCTTCGTCCCATTTACCAGCACCCCAACGAGTTCTGGGACAAGGGCGCGCAGCCGCCGGCGGGGGTGTGGGTCTGATGCAAGCCGGGCGACTCCGACATCGCGTTTGGATTCAGAAGGTTACGCGGACCGCCGATGCCACGGGCCAGGTTGTGCCCACGTGGGCCAACGCGCCCAAGGGTCATGTCTTCGCCGACATTCAACCCCTGCGCGGTGCCGAGAAAATTGCGCTCCAGCAGATTGACCCCAAGACGTCCCACAAGATCGTGATGCGGTATTGGGCGGGGCTTACACCCGACGAACACCGGATTCGCTTCATCCGCATGGTGGGCCAGACCAAGACGACGCGGACGTTCGACATCAACTCCGTTGAGAATTTCCAGGAGAAGAACGTCAAGATGGTCCTGTATTGCACGGAGTCCCTGTAATGGCTGAACTGAACTTTACATTTACGGGCGTGAGGGAACTGGCCAACAGGCTCGAAAGGCTTGAGCCCCGGATCGGAAAAGGGGTGGTGCGCCGCGGCTTGCGGGTAGGCGCGAAGATCATCGGGGAGCGGGCAAAGGAACTTGCCTTTAGCGTCGTTGGTTTTGGTGGAGGCACGGGCTCCGAAGACATGGGCGCCAAGATTGCGAACTCCATTGGGGTTCGCGCAGCCAAGGCAAGATTCAAGGGCGAGTATTCTGTCCGAGTCGCGGTGGACCCCTCCGGCAAGCACAATGATGAGTTCGTGCATATCTCCGCGCAGGGTGTGCGGACCTATGTTCCCAATGCAATCGAATACGGCCACGCCGCCCCTGGCATGCACGGCGGCCCCAAGATCGTCGGCCCGATGTCATATATGCGCAAGGCATTCGACCAGACCTATCCTCATGCCGCAAAGGCGGCGGAGAAGGTCATCAAGCGCGGCATCGAGCTTGCGATGAACCCGAAATACCAGCAGGCGGCCATGCTGTACGAGGGTGTGGCATGAGCATTCAATCGGAACTGACAACCAAGCTCAAGGCGACAAGTGGGATTACCGATCTCACCTCCACCCGGATATATCCGATTGTCGCCCCTGCATCGGCAAAGGGTACTGTTCATCTGGTATATCAGTTTATTTCCAATCCGCGAATCCACACACACGACGGCGATTGCGGTTTGGCTCACCCCCGCGCGCAGCTTACATCATGGGCCCCTACGTATCTCGGGGCTATTGCGCTGGCGGATGCCGTCAAAGCCGCACTGAATGGGCTTACGGGAACCGTGGGTTCTACTACTGGTTGTGCATGGATGCTCGTGGACGATGGGCATATCCCGAACATCGACCCGGAAGACGAAGCGGCGACGATGTACGGCGTGCGGCAAGACTACATTCTATGGCATCAGGAGTAACTTGACATGGCAACCTCAGCTAAGGCTGGTTACAAGACACTGTTCATGCGTGGCAACGGGGCAACCCCTGAGTTGTTTACCATCATGGCGGAAGTGAAGTCCATCGGTGGGCCGTCATTCAGCCGGCCCACATTCAATGTATCGAATATGGATTCCTCCAACTGGCATGAATTCATCGCT
>Ga0207997_1001309_pt1 | contig 12891 bp, 15 predicted proteins | sample AntAceMetag02UKN_FD_184777 | JGI IMG/M metagenome (GOLD analysis project Ga0207997, IMG submission 184777) | Saline lake microbial communities from Ace Lake, Antarctica - Antarctic Ace Lake Metagenome 02UKN (SPAdes) (version 2) | ecosystem: Environmental > Aquatic > Non-marine Saline and...
GGAAGCGCAAATCTATGAGGCCGTGTTTATGGGCAGCTTGGCAGGTGCGACAGGGAAACAGGCAGAAATAAAGATTGAGTGCCGCCGCGAAATGCTGCGGCTACTGGTTAGCGCAGGCATACAAGTTGACGTGTTCGGCGGGCCTCCGGTGGTAACGGGGCCAACCTACCATCGGCGCGTGTATGGCAGGGACTTCTCGGCGGCTTGCAGCAAGGCCAAATTCGCCCTGGCCTACGATACTCATTTCAGATACTTGTACCACTCCTGGCCGCGGCTCATTAGGACACTCGGCAGCGGAACGCTGTTACTCGTTCGCCGCTTCCCCGGCCTCGATACGTTGTTCGAAAACAAGAAACACTTGGTCTGGTTTGAGAGCCTTGATGAACTGCTACCCCTGGCACGCTACTACCTAGCGCACCAGGATGAGGCAGCAGCTATCGGCAAGGCTGGCCTGGAATTGGTGCGAGGGAAATACACCTTTGACCACAAGGTAACTCAGGTCTTGGAGTTGATGCGATGACAGATTGGGGCGGTAGGAAATGCGGACTAAAGCTCAACTTGGGCTGTGGTGGGAAGTATATGCCAGGGTATGTCAATATCGATAAAGTGGCGTGGGGTAGCCGTGATCCAGACATCATCGCCGACGTGCTCAATTTGGATATGTATGCCGATGGTGTGGTAGATCACATCCACGCCTATGGCCTCCTAGAGCACGTTCCGCCCTGGGACACCGTGCGCGCGCTCAGGGAGTGGTTTCGGGTGCTCAGGCCAGGCGGTACAATTCACCTGGAGGCGCCCGACCTTGAACGCATATTTGAAAGCTGGTTCGTCAGGGGCGACCTGAGCGAGCAACTAGCAATCAACTACATTTTTGGCGGTAACAAAATGCCAAACAAGGTTTATCCTGACCAGCATCACTTGACCGGCTTCACCCTGAGCCGCTTGGCTTCGGTGATGAGTGAAGCCGGATTCGCAGATATTCGCAGGGTAGAGGGTAAAATGCACTGGGCGCTTGCGGTAGATGCTCATAAGGAGGCGCGCGCGTAATGATTAAAAAAACAGTCGTGATAACCGGCGGATCTCGCGGCATAGGTAGAGCTATTGCACGGGTATTTGCCCACTTCGACCACAATGTCGTGATCAGCTACCGAACCGCTCCGACCTCGCTCGTGGAGGGTATATTCGCTGTACGGGCCGACGTCTCCGATTATGACCAGGCGGAATCATTGATTAAGGAGGCAGTAGATAGATTCGGTGCTGTAGACATCCTCATCAACTGCGCGGGCATCCACCAAGACAGCACGGTTGCCAAAATGCTTGTCGAGGACTGGCAGCGTGTCCTCGACGTGAATCTGACCGGCACGTTCAACTGCATTAAGGCCGCTATCCTCGTGATAAGAGAGGGCGGACGCATTATCAACATTTCCTCTGTGGCCGGACAGGTTGGCGTATTCGGTGCAGCCAACTATGCCGCTTCAAAGGCCGGTATCTTTGGCCTGACAAAATCAATCGCTAGAGAGGTGGCGCGTAAGGGCATCACCGTCAACGCCCTGGCCCTGGGCTACTTTGACATTGGGATGGGCGAGAGGTTGCCACAGAGCGTCAAGGATAAGGTCGTCAAGCAAATCCCCCTGGGCCGGTTCGGGCGTGTCGATGAGGTCGTAGCCGCCGTGCATTTCCTGGCAGGCGAGGGGGCGAGCTATATCACGGGACAGGTTATCCACGTGAATGGAGGGTACTATGTTTAAGAAAAAAGTATACAAAGGCTTCCGGCGCATCGGCAAAGACGTAACCATTCGCCAGTGGGTGAGATTTGCGCGCAAGGGCAATATCTGCATTGGCAATCACGTCATCATAGATGATTTTGTCCTTGTGTCTGGTGGGGCAGATAGGGACGAGGGCAATTTAGCCACTGCAATGCTGTCATTCAGCCACGATGATTCAGACCGTGACGAACTGACCATCATCGGCGACCACGTACACATCGCCTGTTTTTCCAGCATCATCGGCGGGGGCGGCGTCACCTTGGGCGATTACTCCGGCTTGTCGCCAGGTTGCAGGCTGTTCTCAGAGACCGACGACTACACAGACGGCGCGTTGATGAATCCCACCGTGCCGGCAGAGTTTCACACGCAGAACATAGGGCGCATCACGCTGGGCAAATATGTTATTCTGGGCGCGAATGTCGTCGTATTGCCAGGCGTGACAATCGGCGAAGGCGCGGTCGTGGGCGCTTGCAGCCTGGTGACAAAAGATATTGAACCCTGGGCGGTGAACGTGGGGGTGCCTACGCGGGTATTGAAGTGGCGCAATCGTGAAGAGGTCTTGAGGCGGGCGGAAGAATTGGAGGCGAGATGAGTATTATACCGTTGTTACAACCGTCTGTTACTGGCGCAGAAGGCGCGGCAGTGATGGAAGTCTTGAAATCTCACTGGTGGGGGCAGGGCGCAGTCGTGGCAAAATTCGAGCGCGAGCTTGCCGACCGTTACGGCTATGCCCACTGCATCACAACCAACAGCGCGACGGCGGCGCTACACCTGGCGTTGGTCGTGTCTGGCGTTGGGCCAGGTGATGAGGTGATTGTGCCCGCGCTGACGTTCGTCTCTACTGGCCTGGCTCCGCTCTACGTTGGCGCTACGCCGGTACTGGCGGACGTGAACGCGGATACGCTTTGTATTGATTGGGAGTGCGCAATGGCACTCGTTACAGGGCGCACAGCGGCAATCATTCCCGTGGATTACGCCGGGTATCCAGCATATCCGGAGCGTATGCGCGGCTTTATGCCGATTATCCAGGATGCTGCGCATTCTTGCGGCGGTATTGGGTATGCTGACTTGGTATGCTTCTCATTCCATCCCGTCAAGAACCTGGCAACCGGTGACGGCGGCGCAATCCTGACCAACAGCGACGAACAAGCCGAGCGTCTGCGCGCCTTGCGTTGGTGTGGTATCGACCGCTCGACCTGGGAGCGTTCCGAGAAACGCTACGGGTGGGATTACGACATCGCCGAGGCAGGCTACAAATATCACTGGAATGACATCCAGGCCGCTATCGGGCTGGTACAACTGGGCCGGCTGGATGAGATGAACGAGCGGCGGCGAGAGATCGCGGGACGGTACTGCGAGGAACTACAGGACATCGCGGAATTGCCACCCGATGACCCGTCTCACACCTGGCACCTGTTCCCTATCCGCGTAGATGCTGACAAGCGAGACAGCCTGATTGACTACCTCCTGGCGCACGACATCAGCGCGGGCGTGCATTACAAGCCACTGACGCACTATCCGATGTTCTCTGGCGACGTGCCAGTGACGGAGCGTGAGTGGTTGCGGTTGGTGAGCCTGCCCATCTTCCCGGATATGACAGATGCACAGCAGGCACGTGTGATCGCGTGCATAAAGGAATGGGCCGGTGGATAGAAAGCGCCCGCGCTGGATTGAGTTGCGCACTGCGCGCGGTAAGCTGGCGTGCAAGTATGATCCTGAACGTCATCTTATCGAGTACGTCCACCGAGGCAAAAAGACGCTGTTCGACCTGGCAGAACTTCAAAACAGGAAAAAGACGCAATTGCTTGCAAGGGAAGCGGATTTGTGATATACTATGGTGCTAATGGTAGTTGATTCCCGCGCCTCGGTTCTGTCAGCTAATTACTTTTCAGAATGTGCGCGGGAGTCATAAATCAGTGGTGTAGCTCAACTGGAAGAGTATCCATAACTAGACTATGGAATATGTGAGTTCAAGTCTCGCCATCACTGATTAAAACTAAATAATTAAGAGCGTTCCAAACGCCCTACCCCGAACGGTGCGACCGTCGGAGGTGGGGCTTTTTTGTTAGGAGGATGTGATGCTTACAATGCGAGATTTTACGGTCGCAGAGTTCCGAGGGAGCTTTCCTCAGATCGCGCCTGCCGAGAGCGTGCAACTGGACGCACTCACCAAAGGCGATGACGACCCGTTTTACGTTACCCTGCCCGTGGCTGTAGTCGGAGCGACCAGCAACAACGGATTGCACTATGATGAGGCGCTTGTCGCGGCAATCCAGGAACAAATGGTTGGGCGGGGCGGATTGATGGGCCACCTAGAGACCGAGGAGCGCGATACCGCTTTCCCCATCGAGGCCGCTGACTGGATCGGAGCGATTCGGCAGGGCGAAACGCTATGGGGGAAGGCATACATCCCGCCGGGCGAGGCTCGCGAATATATCCGCCGCTTGAAGGCGCGTGGGGGGCAGTTGGCTACATCCATCTATGGCCCTATCGCCAAGCGCACAGAGGCCAGCGACGGCAGTTGGAAAGCTGAGGGCTTTCAACTGGAATCGCTCGACCTTGCGCCAGCCGATAGAGCGGCTCTTAAACTGGGCGGCGAGTTCAGTATTACCGCACAGATGAACCAATCAGATGAGGAGGTAGACAAAGTGGACAAAAAGCAAATTCTGGCAGAGTTGACGCTTGCCGAAATTCCGACCGCGCTACAGAAGCAAATCGTAGCGGATTACAAGGCGGACGCCGACACCGAGAAACAGATTACCGAACTGACCGCGTCACGTGACGCGGAGAAGAAACTGGTCAAGGAACTGCAAGGCCGGATCACCGCGCACGACGGCGCGCAGTTTGACGCCGCGCTGGACAAGCAGATCGCCGAGACCGTGGACTGGCAGGTCGAGGGCGAGGACGCCAAGAAGCGGGTAGCGCTGGTATGCGCGACGCTGCGCTCGCAAGTTCTATCCGAGATGGCCGACGACCGTGACGCCAGCAGGATCGAGGAGATGGTCAAGACAGCCTGGAAGAGCGAGGACGTGCAACTCCTGGCCGAGACCGTCAAGGCGGCGCTGGGCGGCCCGCGTGCTATCGTCGGCAGCAGGCAGCGGGACTCTGGCAAGTTAGAGGATACCCCGGAGGCGCGCCGCAAGGCACGCCAGCAAACGGGAATCTGAGGAGGATATGATCGATGGCTGACATCAGTTTAACAGCAGCAAACATTCGTGCACTGCAACCGAACGGCGCAATCGTGCGACCGTATACCGCAGGAAGCACCGTTACGGTCGGGCAGGTCGTCTTTATCGGCACGGACGGATTTGTCGATCCAGCCGACGGGGACGTGGATGCCGCGACCGCTCGCGGTATCGGCATCGTCGTAGAGAGCTACGACGGTACAACGAGTATCGTCGTTGGCAACCCGGCCAGCGTGTGTGTGTTCGGGCCGGTTTCTGGATTCTCTGGGATGACGCCGGGGGGCAATGGCTACGTATCCGACACCGTCGGACGTCTCGCCGATGCCGCTGGAACGTTTAGCCGCATTATGGGCTATTCTGAGCGCGCCGGCGTGTTTTTCGTTCATCCTGAACAGAACGATCCGTCGAGCTAAGGAGGAATGACAATGGCTGAAGTACTAGGACCTCAAACACTACTGAATATGGCGCTCCCAACCGGTTGGGATGCTACCAGATTGTCGCAGTGGGCAACACGAGATGGAGTCACCTACGGCGAACTGGCTAATCAATTGGCCCTTGCCCTGGGCGCTTTCAACCAGGCAATGGTCACCGACTGGGGTTGGCTGTTCTCCCTCACCGAGGAAATCGCGATGGAGTACGAGCAGGGCGGCTCCGTAACCGATATGCCGGACATCACCGACGTGGACAAACCAGAGGCGATTCACGGCACAACCATCGGGCATATGATTGACCTACGGGTATATGGCCAGGGCGTGGGCGGTACGCGGCGCTATTTCCGCGATTCCCGCTCCGCCAAGATCAACGCCGCTATATCGACGCTAACCCGCCGTGGCCGCTGGCGCTTCGAGAAGAAACTTTTGACCCGCTGGTTCACTAACACCGAGAACGCAATCGGTTCAGCAGGCTATGACGTGCCGTTCGTTCGTGGCACGGGTGGCAACGTGGACTATGCCCCGCCTGCCTACGACGGCGAGGCGTTCACCACGAGCCACGACCATTACCTGGGTGTGGACAGTGCCTCGAAGGACAGTTCCGACGTCCTGGACGAACTGGCCGAGACGTTGCAGGAGCACGGGTACGTCCCGCCCTTCAACGCCCTGGTGTCCCGCTCGGACGTGGCGCTGTATATGGCGCTGACCAAGTTCGTTGAGGTGGTCGATCCGGTCATCTCTATGGTAGATCGCGGCGGCGAGACCACCGGCAACCAGTTCTATACCACCGGCTCACGTGCGTTCGGGCTGTTGGGCTACTACCAGGGCGAGTACGGCCTGGTGGAGGTACGTTTCACCAACCGCGTCCCGACCGGTTACGCCGGGATGAGCAAGAGCTTCGGGCAGTTGGCGACGCAGAACCCGCTCGCCGTCCGCGTGCATCCTGACGTTGGCTTTGGCGCTTACATCGTGCCGGAGACCACGCCGGATGACGACTATCCCGTTAAACAACTCGACGTCGAGATGGAATTCGGCATCGGCGTTGGGCTAGACCGTGCAAACGGCGCAGCCGCGTATCTGGTTTCAGGCGGCGCCTGGGCGAATCCTACAATCAGCTAGACCGAAAAGGAGGCCACCATGTTGAGCGTCAACTGGTTGGCACTGAATTACGATGTGTACGACGGCTATGGCCGTTACAGCCGCTACCTGGTCCGCGCATTGAGTCAAATCGGAGTAAAAGTCAAGCCAATGCTCACGGGCCAGGTGCGGTTATCTGGCTGGTTGCAGAGGTTGGGGGGTATGGACTACTCCAACCTGACCATAGCGTGTATGCCGCCCTATATGCTGCGGCCCATAGCCGGGCAGCAGTGGAACTTAACAATGACCGAGGGCACGCGGCTGCCCTCGACGTGGTCGCCTATCGCAAACGTTAGGGCGGATCGTATCATCGTTCCGTGTGAGCATAACGCGGAGGCATTCGCGGACAGTGGCGTGACGGTGCCCATCAGCATCGTACACGGCGGCACGTCTCCGAGTGAGTTCCCGGCAATGCACTGGCAGTATGACGGCTCGGAATCCTACACGTTCCTGACGTTGGCCGACCGGGGAGCGCGGAAAGGCTGGGTTGAGGTGTGGGCCGCGTTCTACCAGGCTTTTGGATCGCCAAGCGACACGCCAGACGCACGACTCATCATAAAAACTCGCAATGCGGCGGAAGGGTACGACGATTTGATGAGCAGGATAGTCAGCGGTTGCACAGATAGCCGGATCGTGTTTTGGCGTGAGGACGTGGCGTTTATGGCTGACGTCTATTCCTCGGTGGACTGTTTCGCCATCCCGTCACGCTCAGAGGGTTGGGGGATGCCCCACCGCGAGGCGGCAATGATGGGCCTGCCGGTCATCGTGATCAGGTATAGCGGTCTCGATGATGGACACACCGGCGAGTGGGCCATAGTCATTGAGAAGATGAGTAGGCACAGAATACCCGCCTCTTTTCCAAACTGCGGCGGATACTGGCAAAAGGCAGACGTTACCGAGTTGGCCGAGAAGATGCGCTGGTGCTATGAAAACCGCACCGAGGCCGCCGAACGTGGGCGCAAGTCCGCTCGGTGGCTACGTGACAATCAGACCTGGAAACATTCGGCGATGGCGTTACGAGACCTGATCGAGGAGCACGGGTAATGGCACTCACAGCCACACAGCGCGCAGACTCGCAAGGCGATCTGGGCATCGGCTCAGATGAAGCGGTATTCACCAACGATGAACTTGACCGGCTTTACGCACGCGCTGGCAATGACTATAATCTGGCCGTCTACTTTGGCTACCGCCAACTGCTGGCGCAGGCCAACAAATTCCACAACTATACCGAGGGTATGACGCGAGTCGAGCGCGTGCAAATGCGTGAGAATATCGCCGATTCGATGAAGTTCTGGAAAGATGAAGCCAGGATAGGAGTCGGAGTTAAAATGGTTGGCTTGCTCGGCATTCCTCCGAGCGACAAGGACGCGCCCAGTGCCTAGCATAGACGCCTGGGCGGGCAATACGTTCCCGCTCGGTGACTGGCTAGATGACATTCACGCCAGTGTAGACACCGCCCGCATCCTGGCAGACAAGGCGGTATCAGTGGTACTGGTGCGCGCAAGGGTGGAACTGGCGGCGCAATCGGTAAGGATCGAGGATTTGCGAGACCGTCCGCGCCGTTACCAGACCGAGGCTGGCGAGACCGCCCTAGCCGAGATACTTATACTCGGTTACAGCGGACACCCGACCATCACCGACACCGATATACAACGCGGCGATAGATTCGCGCTTGACGGCGCAGGATACAAGATCGTGGCCGTCGTCCCAGGGCTGCAACATAGCCTGCAAGCATTTGCCACGATGAGGGCGTAATGCAAAGTGGTTTTGAGTGGAAAGTACCGCCGGAGAAAGCGTTTCCAGAACTGGCGGATGCATACGCAACGGCAATCCATCGGGGCATCTACGCAATTGCCCAACGCTACGCGCCGCTCATCAAGAACTGGATGAAGGACAACGCACCCTGGACTGACCGGACGGCCAACGCCAGGCAGACACTTTGGACTGAGGCAAACGAGGTCGTGGGCCAGATGGTACAGATTATCCTCAGTCACGGAATGTACTATGGTATCTATCTCGAACTGAACAACGCCGGACGGTATGCCATAATTGATCCGGCCCTAGACCATTTTGCGCCGCTAATTTGGAGGGATGTACAGAGGATGCTATCGTGAGCACAGTTAGCGCGGCAAAGGCGGTCTTGGAAGCGGACGCCACGCTGGTTGCACTGGCGACGGGTGGCATCTACGATTACGCCGAGACCGGCCCGGATGGAATCAGCCGAACCGCTACGCCGTCCGCTTTTGATAGCAACGAGATAATCAGGCCGTGTATCTTGCTCAAATCTCGCGGCGCTACACCGGACGGCGCACTGACCGACGAGGGCACGCAATATCTGAGCGTGCGCGAGCCGCTAGAGGCTTGGTTTTACGAGGACACCGGCTACAGCAACATCGAGGCGATGCGCAACCGCGTGTATACGTTATTGCACGCGCAACAACTGACCGACACGTTCAAGGTCCTGTGGGCTGGTGACGTGCGCACACAACGCGACACCAGCCTGGACGCAAACGTAGAACGTTCTGAATTTGCAGTTCACACATTCAAGAGTTAGATAGTAGGAGGATATAACGATGGCATTCGATACTTTTGGAGCACCGCAATTTGGTTTGGAGGACGTCAAGATTGCTACCTGGAATTCCACCGATAGTTACGGCACGGCGGTGGACGTTCCGAGCGTCCAGTTGATGGGAACGGTGATGCAGACCGTCTCGGCGCAGCTGGAGGGCGACGACAAGATCACCGATAGCCACACGCAGATCATCGGCGGTCAGGTTCGCCTGCGCTTTGGCTCGGTCAGTATGGCGGCGCTTGAAGTGCTGCTCGGACTGACATCTACCGCCAGCGATTCAGACCAGGACCACCTGAAAATGACCGGCGGCGACGATATGCCCTACTTTGGCATTTGCGGCAAGATGAGCGCCACCCAGGGCGACGGCGACCTGCACGTGTTCCTTCCGAAGGTCAAGATTATGGAGGATGTGACGCTGGCTCAGGCCGAGTATGGGCAGTACCTTATCCCGGAGGTTGCGGGCCAGGCGGTAGATGATACCACGTACGGCGTCATCAACCTGATCGAGCACGCCGCCGATACCGCCATTTCGATCCCGCCGTCCAACATCAGCTAATGGACAAGCAATCAGTCACCAGCGCGGCTGAGTGGCGAGAGCCGCGAGAGAAGGGATTTACCGTCACGCTTCCATCTGGCAATGTGGCGCGTATACGCCCCGTTGCGCTCGATGTGATGATTCGGGACGGGAGCTTGCCTGACTTACTCTCTCCCATTGCCGCTAAAGCACTCTGGACAGAGACGGACGTCGAACAGATTGGCGAGATCGCGGAACTGGCAACGGGAATGGCTGAACTGTTCGGCCAGGTCTGCAAGGCAGCGTTTATGGAGCCGCGTGTCGTGGAGAATGTAGAGGATTTGGGCGAAGGCGAAATAGCATTGTCGGATGTGGCTTTTGATGACAAGGCTTTCGTCTTTCAGTTGGCAATCCAGCCGGCCCAAATCCTCCGCAAGTTTTGTGAGCAACAAGCGCGAGCTATGGAATCTCCACGCGCTGGCGACAGCGACGCACCAGAGGCCGAGTGACATCGTAGGGATTGACGACCGCTGGGCCGCGTATCAGTTCGACGCCGCTACGTGTCTGGTGGGAACAACGGTCGAGAACGCGCTGCAAGAGACCTACGAGACAGGCGGCAAACTAACACCGCGCTACACACTGACACAACTCCTGGATGCTGGTTTTCGCTTGCCGCCACCGGCAGGCAGTGGCAGTGCAGTCAAGGCTCTTAAAAAGATGGCGGCTAAAGACAATGCCGTCAGATACCACAAGGTAAAATGATGCCAACTCAACTGGCGCTTCCAGGAATGGCGGGCGGATTGGGGCACGCGCACGGTGTTGTCTCCATAGACACCTCGTCCGCGACGGCCGCCGCCGTGACGCTCCGGCGCGTTGGGCAGGATATGGGCAAGGCGTTCAAGCCTGTCCAGACTACAATCACCAGGCTGCGCGGCGACCTGCGTATGATGAGCCGCGAGATCGCCGCGATTGGTGCGGGCGCTACTATCACAGCCGTGTTGGGCCTGAACGCCGCTCGCGACGTGCGCAACTATCGTATTCAGTTCAGGGCGTTGCTCAAAGACGAGCAAGAGGCCGAGCGCGTGATGCGTGGCCTCACCGACCAGGCCAACCGGTTCGGAATTGAGGTTAACGAGGTCTGGCAGTTGGGGCGCTCCCTCATCCCCGTGCTAGAGGACGGCGCAGCCTCCCTCGATGACTGGGTAGTACGCGCCGCCCTACTTGCCTCGACCAATCCCCTCAAAGGCACGACGGACGCTGTCCGTGCTATCCAGGAATACCTGGCCGGTCAGACCATCTCCCTGCAACGGCTGTTCAATATCGATCCGAACATGATCGCCGACGCCCAAGCGCAATTCGAGGATGTCGGAGAGCAACTGGACTTTATCCTGTCCAAAATGGGCGCAAATGAGGACGCAGCGGCGGCAATGGCAAATGAGTGGGTATCGCTCAGGAACGAACTAAAGCTGGCCCTGGCTACCGGCTTCACCCCCTTGATGGAAACCCTCGCGCCTATCGTTCGGCAATTCACCGAGTTACTGCCCAGCCTCCGCGATACTAACCCTGAGATTTTGGCCTTTGGCGCTGGGCTGATCTCTATCGTAGCGGTGGGCGCGCCATTGCTCGTATTTCTCGGCAAAGTGATTGATTCTCTACAGACGATCAAGGCTCTCTCGATTGCCGGATCGCTTGGCAGAGCGGGCGTCTATGGCGCGGCAATTGCGGCGGGCACGGCGGCTGGAGTCGGGGCGACGCGCGCAATCGGGAGCGCGACAGGCGATGAACGCTTGCAGAAATATGGGCTAAAAGATGTAATTGAGACTATCAAAAAGGCTATTTTCATCGTCGTGGATATGTTGACAAAAGCGGAAACGCTGTGGGTGTCAATAGTGTCGAAGGCGGTCGCCGGTATAGTCAAGGCATTCGCGTTCGCTACGGACGCCCTCGGCCAGTTCGCCAGCTATTTGGGTGATAAATTGCATATCGAGAGCTTGCAGGAGGCGGGCGACAACATAAGCGCATTTGCCGACAGGTTACGAACTGCCACGGATGAAAAGCTGGAAGAGTTCGTAGCGGGCGGCGTTGAGAGCCAGCGGCTACTAATGGAAAAGATCGCGCAATTCTTGTTCCCATCCGAGGCGGTGGCAGGCGGGGCAGGGGGTGGCGCTGGTGGGCTACCGCCTGGCGGGGCTGGTGACGCCGTATCCGAGGCGGCATTGGCGGTATTCGCAGAATACCAAGAGGAGCGTGTCGCTATCGAAGAGGAAACCGAGAGGCGGCGTAACGAAATCATAGCGGCGGCGGCAAGCGAACGTGAAAGCCTGGAAGCACGGATACTAGAGGCAGAGATTGAGTTCGGGAAACAGGAAACACGCTACGAAGAGGAATACTACCGCAACCGCACCGCCCGCGCCGAGGCCGCCGGTAAGGAAATGGCCCGCGCCGAGGCCGACCACCAACGCAATATGCGCCGGATGAGAGAGGACAGTCTAGCGCGCCAGGATACAATGATCGGGGCGCGTGACGCCCTGGGCCTACGCCGTGAACGGCGCAGCTACGAGGTAGAGCGCCAGCGCGCGGAGGAAGATCAAGCCGTCAAAATGTCACGCCGCAACGAGAGCTTTGCCCTCGAGATGGCACAGGCAGAGGTACATTTCCAAATCCAACGCGCACGCCGCGAGCAGGATTTCACCGCGCGACAAGCCAAGTTGAGCGAAGAACTGGCGACGGTGAACACACGCCGCGATGAAGAGTTGGAATTGCTCAAGACCGTGACCGAGACGCAGTTGGACAACCTGGAACGCGCCACGCTAGAACGCATCGGCACAATAGACGCTACGCTGGTAGCAGGGATGAACGTCATCACCCAGAGCGCGACCACGACCGGCGAGATGCTGGCCTGGCTAGAACAACAGCGACAGGCGCTGGCGAGCGGAATCAGTGGCAGGCGCGGCGGCACCGGCCCCATTCCAGGCTACGCGAGTGGCGGATACGCGAGCGGCATCATCCGCACCGGCGAGCAGGGCCGCGAGTTCGTACTGGACGCTCAGACCACCCGCGCGGCGGAGCGGGCGTTGGGCGCGCGGCTCACACAACAGAACGTGCTAGGCGCGCAACGGGGCGGCCAGTTGGGGATACACCAAAACTTTACCTTCCGCGGGGATATGAGCGCGGGTATGCGCCAGTGGTACAGACGCACGGCCAGAGAGGAAGCGCAGGCGGCCTTCCAGGGAGTGATGGGATAATGGCCTACGAAATTGGCGCAACCTACGTAGGAATGAAGGAG
>Ga0207997_1001311_pt1 | contig 12886 bp, 15 predicted proteins | sample AntAceMetag02UKN_FD_184777 | JGI IMG/M metagenome (GOLD analysis project Ga0207997, IMG submission 184777) | Saline lake microbial communities from Ace Lake, Antarctica - Antarctic Ace Lake Metagenome 02UKN (SPAdes) (version 2) | ecosystem: Environmental > Aquatic > Non-marine Saline and...
TGCAAGACGAGCAATTTTCGGATCGTTCTTAACCAAATTTAGGTACTGAACAAACGTGCCTTCAAATTGTTTTTTGCTTCGTTCCTTTCTATCTTGTGCAATTAACTGTTGAAATTCCTGCATTTGAATCTCCTATTTTTACAGTTTTAAAAAAAGATTCTTATTCTTATAAGAACTATCAGTTGTTATATTTTTTACATATTTCTGTACATATAATATTTCTTACTTCCTTCCCTCCTCTTCAGCTAACCATTTCTTATAGATTGAAGAACGTTGCAATAATTTTTCATAACATGCCTTTATAACTAAAGCATCCCATAGAGCATTATGTTTTTGCTCTTGTTCCGTCAACCAAGGAACATTATTACCAATAAAATCTTCGCGGTTAATATCTGGATCAATTCCTTTTATTTTCATCAATGTACAGATATCAAATGGAATATAATAGATGTTTTTGGGGATATTAAAAGCATGACCCCATAATTGATTAAATAACACCCAATCATAAGAAAGGCAGTCAGACCATATTTCAACAGTATCATATTTAGATAACCATTTAGTGAGATATTCTTTTACGAGAGAAGTATCTCCTTTCATGGTAAAATTATCGCTTGAAATAGCGTTACTGTGTCCTATTCTTGTATCGTTGTCAAATATTAAATTTTTGATGATGTTATCTATCAACCATTTATTTAATTGTGATTTGTTATAATCAGAAAATTCTGCATAAAAAGTTTTATTGTTTTCATCGACTATTCCAATACTAATCAATGTTGTATTCTGATGTAATCCTGTAAATTCTGTATCGAAAAAAAGTTTCATAAATTTCCTTTTTGGCGATTTACACCTGATTAGAGATTTTAATATGGGTTAAAATGGTATTTCTCTGCACTTTTTATTCGTATTCATATATTAACTCCTTTACAATATCTTCTACAAGATCAATACCTATTTTTTGTTCCTCATCTTCCAAACCTTCTTTAGCTAAAAATGCACCTAATCCTTTTGTGGGCTGTAATTCGCCGTTATACTTTAAAATTTTAATATCATCTAAATTCTTACCTGTAGCTATTACATTAGGGGGTAAGTCTCTACCTAAAAGACTTTCATTGGTGATTAGTTTTACGTAACCGTCCGTAGGAATCTCTTCATTATCATGCACTACATATAATGGACGAGGTGCTGTTACTTTAATTAATTTTGGTTTTGTTGGTTCCTCTGTATCTACTAATAATACACCTTTTGGAAGTGCTTCACCAAAATTATGTTGCATAGGTGAACCACATTGAAAAGCATTTGGTAATGTTAATTGTTGCGCCCTATGTATGTGACCTAAAGCATAATATGTAATACCTGGAATATTTTTCATACTCCAACCATCTCGTGCTGTCCACCCTTTATCATCACTACAACCTATTGTTGTGGTGTGTAACATAGCTACAACCCATTTATATTTACCTTTTATTTCTGCAACCATATTTTTTAGTTCGGTTTTATTAAAACAAGGCATAGCTATAAAGGCACCGTCTTGAAAAGGAATTATTTTGTTTTCTAATTCAACAATTATTGTTCTTTTAAATTTGTGATTTTCGTATAGAAGTTTGAGGTCATGAATATTTGTCGTCTCTACATCAACACTATCGTGATTACCTTCTATAATGATTGTATTGAATTTTTTATCGTATTTTAGAAGTTTAGATAGCACTAAGATACGTTCTTTAGTGTTGGGCTCTTTTTTGTGAAATAAATCGCCAGTAAGTAATACAGTATCTACCTTTTTAATAGCGGCAATTTTATAGATATTATCAATCATTACGGATTGCCTAAATCTATAATGTAAAGGTAACGCTTTCCATGTGGCACCTACATGCCAATCAGCCGAATGTATAAAACGCATGTTTTCTCCCCTTTTTAGTAAATTTCTATTATTCTTTTACATTTTTTAACACAAAATTGCTTCTTTCTAGTCGAAAAGCTGGATTTCTCCCTGGAAATCTGTATAATTAATAATATAAGGTAGGTTAATTAAATTAAATTTATCACTATAAGGAAGTATTATCATGAAAACAATAAAATTAAGTATTGATGATGATATTTATGAAAAGATAGAAAGTGAATTAGTTGTTAAGGGAATTACGGGTAATCTTCATTCTGTAGTTGATGCTTTAGCTTATAAAATTATAAAAGCTATTAACGATAAAAAAGAAGTTTTGATTCTTACCCGAAAAGTTAGTGAGTAACTGTTATGAGGAGAAGGGGGAGGGTATGAAAAATAAATTGATTGAAGATTATACAAAATTGATTTTGTATTATGAGAGGATGATTAATATAGAAAATTTTAATAATCAATCCTTGCTTAACCATGGAGAAAATGTACACAATCGAGATATTGCTATAGCGGTATCCGAAACAGAGATCATAAAATTAAAGGAGCTTAAAGAATTATGCATCCAAATAGTGGCCGACTATAAAAAGCTAGAGATGCATTCTGCGTTAGGTATATTAAGAAATATGCTACACAACCGTGGATTTGTAACTATTCCTGGATTAGTAACAGGTATTAGAAAGATAATAGCTGATTCTATTTTACCCTAATAGGTCAATCCTTTTGTAAGAAAGAGTGGGATCGTAACGATCCCACTCTGGATTATCTGCAAATAATTGTGTATATGTTTTGTGTCTTGTCTTGCACCAGTTGCTCAACTAAGTTAAATTTTAAAATACTTTAGCTCAGTCATCTCGTCTTTGTCAAATATATTGTTAAGGAAGTCTGCACAACCTTCTAAACTGTTAAAGTAACGTGCACCATTTTCGCGCACTAAACGTGCAACCTGCAACATATGTTTAAGTTGTTGTTTGTTGTAGCGTGCATCTACATCTTTCTCTAAAATACATAAAATAGTTTTTTGCGGCTGTTTATTACTATCATCAACTACTTCTGCAATAGAATAAGTGCTGGATGTTCGAGGTGTGAGAACATAGAGACAATAATTACATTCTACTCTCTGTTTAATTTCTTCTGCTTGGCATTTTTCTGTCCAATCCTCTACAACAGGATTAAAATAATTAATTTTAAGTAATGGCATTAAGGAATCTCTCCATTTGGAGTCACCGCATGTACCACCTAAAAATACTTTAATCATCTTTTTGCTCCCAATCATCACAGGCTTCATTTTTCTCTTCCATTCCCTCACATTCTTTAACTTTGCCAAAGTGTACACAATTTCCACAAAGCTTCTTTAATTTCTTATCTTTAACGGTTGCGTCTCTAATAGTCTGGAAGTATAGTTTGAATGCTGTGTCATCTGTTAGTTGTTGTTTACATAGACCTTTTAAGTCTAGTTTCTGGTTTAAAATTGCCTTAGCTTCTTCACTTTCTGGATCTACCCCTTCTCCAATCTCTGGTAAATTAAGATCATATTTAGTATATACCTCCGCTTTGTTTGGATTAAGAATAAGTTCTTTAAACTCTTGCCATTTCCAGGTCTTTTTTGTTACCCAAGGTCCATCTATAGTGAGTGTTAGAGCACCTTTTTTACCTTCTTCAATTTGACCTGTTTCGGTGAGATATTGATATACATCCCATACAGGATCTAAACCTCTACCTATATCACCTTTTTCCTCCGTCCAGACTCTCATCAAAGACTCTCTAAAAGGAGAAAAACATTTATTCTTTTTAGTTAATACTTTAATGTATCTATATCTATCAATTCCAATTCCATCCCAACATGGCTCCTCAGCTATTTGACCTTTAGCAAAAGGATTAGATACAGCTCTAAGTTGTAGCCTAATATCAGAGTTATGACTAACTATGCCGTTTGTAATAATTGTAGAGCTGGGCATACTGGCGTCAAAAGTAGCAACTCGTTCTTGATTATATTTAGTAGCTTCTACTTTAACGAAGAAGATCTTCCTATCCATATAGTCTAATAAAAGTTTAATGTTGGAGAGAATTTCTAAACCTCTAGAAATATTTGTCTTAGTTATTTTTTTATCTATACAAATTTGAAGTTCTTCTAAAGCTTTTTTGTCTATAGTATCTTTGTAAAAGTATTTTCGTGAATTTTTATATTTAGCAATCCATGTAGAAAGTAAATAATTATCTTGATGAAAATTTAATATTGGTAAACGGGTACGAAGTAAACTATTTTTTCCGTGTGTATTTATTTTACCTTTTTTTGATACCAGTGGAATTTCTTTAGTTAGAATACATAGATCCTCTCCGGAAATATAAAGTTGTGCATATTTACTTCGTTCATCTAAAGGACTAAACCAGTTAGACTTATATTTTGTTCTTTTCGCTAGAATTCCTATATTTAATAGTAACAACTGTACCTGCTTTAATAGTTCTTTAGAAGCACTTGCAATAGTAGCTTCTTTTTCACTAATGCTTATATCGCCGGTAAAATATCCTATTAAAAATTCAATAACATACTCTTTAGGAGCTTGTAAAATACACCAAGGAACCGTCTTTTTTCTTGCAGCTTTATTTGCAGCTCCAAGGTATTGTAAAAATTGAAAAATATAGCTATTTAATACAGTAAATTGTTTTGTACCACCATTAGAAACAATTTTATAGTTAACTGTAGGAAAAAGAGTTTCAAATATTCTACAAAAATCATCCATAACTTTAACGTCATTTTTAGTAAAAATTATAATATAATTTCCAAGATGGTTTTTAACGTATCCTTCGGAAGTTAGATAACCTAAAAATCTAGCAAGGTCTTTAGACATTTTTTTAGGCAGAGCTATTTCTTTACTAGAAAAGTTCATTTTATTTTTTTTATAGATAAATTCAAATTTAGGGCTTTGCTCGGGCCATATGTTAGATCCTGTCTTTATGGCGACATAATGTGTTTTAGTTAAATCTGATAATTTAGTCCATTCAATTACTATATGTTTATTTAGAGCTAAAACATGGTGGTCAGGTTTTGCTTTTAATTCAAAACCATAATCTGTACTTATTTTAAGAGTAGGAGATTTACCCATATATTTATAGATGTTTGGACTTTCTAAACCATTATTACCTAAAATCTGATTAGGTGGTTCTAAATTAGCCTCTAATGCTGTAATTAATCCTTTATTCGTTTGTAGATATGTATTTCCGGCAAAACAATAGAATTTTGGGGCTTCTCCCCCCATCTCGTATTCCGGATTTCCGAAAGCCATCGGTTTCAATCTAATTTGGTTTACTGCAACTACACTGCACCTTTTCCTAGCAAGTCTACTTTTAATGAGAGGAATATATCTGGAAAACATTCTTGCCTGTAATCCAATTTCTTTACTTTCATCTTTTTCATCTTGTCTTTCGGGTAACATTGCAGGTAAACTATCAATAAACCATATAACCTGAGCACTCCCATCTTCTGCTTCAACCCAGTACCGTTTAGTATTTTTATACAGCGCAGCACTAAATTCAGATTTAGGTTTTTTATCGTATACATAAAACCATTTATTGTTGTGTTGGATCTTATCTGGTAACACTTTAAGAATTCTATGCATGTATCTAAAATACACTTCACCTAAATCGGGTTGATGATAACGGCATTGTGGATGTATATCCCAATTACCATTTTCTTTACGCACTCCAAATACTTTGCTTAAATCTGTTTCTAAAATTTTTGTTAAGTATGTTGGATCTGTACTTCCTTCAAAATCAAAAAACTCTACATTAACCTGTTGTTTAAGTGCATCATTTAAGGTATGGTACAGCAGGGTGGATTTACAGCTAGCCTCAGGTCCAAATAAAGCAACCCATCTACCTGCTGGCCAACCTCCTCCAATAATTAAATCACATACTAACGAACCAGTACTGATTGAATCTTTAACAACACTTGCTCGACTTAAATGTACGGGAACAATACTCATATCATTTCCCGTCTTGTCTAAGAGCTTAAAATAATTTAATTTCATTCGCTAACCTCTTTAAAAAGTAAAAGGACTATACTCGAAAGTTCGTATAGTCCTTACTGTTTCTGTTTTCAATTCCGACCTTACTCTTTAGTGGGATCTTTTTCTTCTTCTACATTTGGATAATTTGGTGCAGCAGGTATTGCCATATCACCAGCCATATTACTTATATCAAAGATGTGAAGTTTATCAGCTGTGGTCACTTCAATTATATACTCAAGTTGTTTTAAAGCTGAATTTGAAAAATTTCTTTGTACAGCTAAAACCAATCTTTTATCTGGTTCCTGTTGCATAGCTTTAACAAGTTGACCCATTTTAGATCGAAAACTAAAGAAGTCATCAAAGACATGTCGACCGTTTGGCACTCTACTCTTTTTTTCTTGTTCGTCTTCAGCAATTATTTCCTGTAAATCCTGTGCAGGATTACTTTCCATTGATTTGATCTCCTTTTATTCACTGTTTGTTATACAGTTTGTTCGATCCGTACATTCAAAACATTGTGCTTTTGCTTCATACTTACCAAAACAGGATTTTCTATCTACTTCACCACCATCAGCTGGTTTTTCTAACCCTCTAATCATTACTCTAATATCTTCGTCGGACATATTAGTTGTGATCTTTACCTTATCTTTATATCCGTTCTTAACGATATAACGTTTTAACGATATTCGATCAAGACTTGAAAGATGATCGGTTTCTGAAGTTACAGCTTCTTCCTCAAACGGCTCTTCTTCAGGTACGTCAGGTAGGTTACCATCGGCTTCAACACTTAATTCCGATGTTGCTGCTGGAACAACTTCTGTGAAATGAGCTTGTTCAGGTTTAAGATATTTTAATCGAAGAAGATCTTTCTCCATTTTTTGAACATCACACTCCACAACCTCTAAATTGTAGAGTTTATATGCAAGTTCTTCATCAGTTAGAGGTGTATGTTCACCTTTTAAAGCATTGTATTTATTAGCTGGAGCTTGATCTGGATCAAATTTAATGTGAACATCTAATCCGTATTTTGCATCACTAATATCCATACTTCTAATACCATCTTCAACTTTATGGCGGTTAAGCTGAACAATATTTCTTAACTGTGCAGCACAACTAACAGGAATTCTTGTTACTCGAATAGGCGACCAACTTTGATCACCCACTTGTCTGTAGTTTCTTTTTAATTCATCTGGAAAATCTTCGATACGCTTTGCATGAGCTGGCATATCTTCTTGAATTTTTCGATCGATTGCATTTTGAAAATAGAATCGAGTAACGTTTAATTTTGCGATACATGCAGGACATTTTTCTTCATTAAATGTTTCTGTTTCTGGATCATAACCTGCACACGTCATAGGAAAAGAAACTTTTGTACCATCTTGCTTAGTAACTTCAACCCAATGGTATGCAGCAGACATAATTGGTCCAACTAATCGTAAATGATTAAATTCTCTTTCTTTCGCCTTCATGTACTTATACCATTCAATATTCTCTTCCCATTTTTTTTGATTTTTATCTGGTTTTGTATCTCCCCATCCTTTAGCCATCTTTTTTCTCTTTCCTTTCTTATATATAATTAAAAGTTAATCTACTCTCTCTTTATTTTACATTTTTTAAGTGTTATATTTTTGTCTTTTTACCTCCTTTTTAATCTCTTCCTCTGTGGGATAACTTTCGAAATCACAACTGGAAGGATCTCCATTCAAAAGTGCAATTATAATAAGTTCTTCGCTATTTAAGAGTGTTGGTATATCCTGTTCTTCTAAATATTCTGGAATATAAGTTAAATCTTCAATCATATCTATATATCTTTCACCCTCAGGTCTATATAATGCTTCTTTTCTCATCTGTTTTATTACTTGAGGATGTGCATTAAAAGCTAAATCGGTCCTAGGATTAAATTCTGTGTTAACTACAGCATTTTTAATATGCCATTTAACAAAATTAGCAAAGCTGAATACTTTTTCCTCTAATTTTTTAACTCTGGATTTATCTATAGCTTTTAATACACCAATTACACCATTTTGAAAGCTGTCGGGTACTCTGGTTGTCAATCTACAAGCAACACCTAAATTAAGTTTTAAGTAAGCAAGTACAATACTATTTCTTTTTTTGTGATATAGTTCTTTAAGTTGTTTTACGTTTCTTATTGCTCCGTAAAGTCTTTCTCTTACACCACCTACATTTTGCTCAATTTTCGTAGTTTGAGAAATAAGAGAATTATATGCATTAGCATTTCTACCTACCTTATGGAAAGCAAAACTAACTTCACCTAACTGATCTGTTAATTGTTCATAATTTGCTGTTTTTACTAGAAATTTGTCAATAATTTGCATGCCTGCATCTCTGGTAAATTCTATCTCTACAAGGATCTTCTTAATTTCTTCAATATTTTTTAATTTAGCTAACTTTATTAAAGGAAATGTGTATCGTAAGAAATCTCCATAATATACCGGAGACCTACACCTTTTATCTAATAGTGCATTTGTAGCTAATTTAGTTAACCACATCTCCATTATATTAGTACTTTGCATTATTAATGTATACATGGTATGAAGCATTATATCCATTTCTTTTAATACAACACAAACTTTATCCTGATTCATGTCAGGTTGGTTTGCACATTGAACTAATGACATTATGTTACATCTCCTTAATTTTTTGGAATGTATTTATCTACTTCTCGAAGGATAAATTCTAATTCTTCCTTTGAAGGAAGTTGTACCCTTGGCTGTTTAAATTTGACAGTTGACAGTTTGTCTATAGTAGCAATTATGTGTTTACACACATAAGGCCACATTCTTGGATTAGTTACCTTTGAGGGCTGACCATTTGAATTAATGATGCTAGATGATCTTCTCTTTGCTAACGCATATTCACAAAAGAATGTAAACCATTCGCAGCTGCAGTGTACCCAAGTAGGTCGTTGTATAATTGTTTTTTCACTTTGTGGGTCCCCATAAATTCTATACTCCACCCTTCTTGGAATAGTAGTTGCTACCACTTTAAACATGGCTTTTTGGTGTGAGCCTTTTTCATCAATGTCAAATACTGCTTTCACCAATCTGGACCGTTTAACCGTCTTAACTGTTCTTACTTTAATTTTCGCAGGTGTATATTTTCGCATTTGTGTAATACTTACCATTTCTCTCTCTCCTTAACCCCCTCACACATTTTAAACACTCTATTTTAAGAGTTTAACTTAATTTAATCCGTACTTCTCTTAATAGATTTGCAGCATCTATAAAAGCGCCGTCAAGATTATTTACAGTATCTAAATTTTGTGTATACATAATAATTTCTTTTGTTAGATCTATAACGTATTTAGAGCATAACCACACCACAAATGTAGTATTCAATTGAATAAAACTACGTTTTGTAGTTGGAGTGTGACATTTTTTCTGTAGTGTGGTTAATCTCTCTGTGATCTTTTTAATCCTTGTTAAATTCTTCATTTTTATCTAAGTTCCAATAGTATGTTAAAGTTTCATCAATGTTACCTCTAAAACATAAACTCTTATAAGGACAATATTTTGCATCTGTTAATACTTTGCATTTTTGTTGTACATCTTTGAATGTACCTGTCTTAAACATTTCTTTTATTTTATAATAATTTTTGATTGTATTTTCTATTTTTTTTAAATCTATTCCGTTTTGCACAAAGACTTTAAATTTTGTGTAATTATCTCGAGCAACATATACGATTACATTACCAACTAAAGGGAATGGTAGATTTAATTTCTGTCCCATTAATGTGTACATATTAGCTTGGTTGCTGTGATAGATGTAGGGTCCTTCTTTAGTTATCGCTCGTAATCCGTTAAGTGATATAGTTTTTAATTCAAATATATAAAATTTGTTATCAATAAGAAATAATCCATCACAGTGACCCGATATACCTTTATATTTTAATGAGTATTCTTTATAGGTACAAGGTGTATCACAGATAGTACAGGTTACAGGACCAAAACCCTCTTTACATATAGTTTTACAATTTAAACATTCCCACATTCCATACAAACTTCCTGCAACTCCAAGCCATTTTTGCATATTAGCATGTACAACAGTTCCTATACCACAATAAAAATCTTTTGCATAACTAGCTGGTAAGGTTCCTTTAAGCCAGGTCATTACGAAAAAAATTTCACAAAAATCGGATAGAGCAGAAGCTCTTCCTGTAAGAGTATCTGTAGATGGTGCTATACTTTCAATTGTTTGTTTTATTAAAGCTTCTATCTTTTTTTCTACCATTATCTCTCTAACCTCTAATCTTTGTTATATTCAAATTGAATGTTGAAAACATTTATTGGAACAAACCCACTCATTAAATTAGCTTGCTGCAAGCCTAGCTTAGAGCATGTGGCATAGGGTTCATTAATTTTAATTACTAAATGATATGCATTTTTTGTTAAACTAATTATGTATTTGTTAATCATAGGATCGGGTATATCGTAATAGTAACATTTACGACTATTTTGTGTACAAAAAGATTCATGTAACCTAATGTAGTTGTCACAATTCATAATGAATTGGGTACTATCAAAATTATCTTTCATAACATTAAAAGTGTTTATGTTAATATATACTATATGCTGCATTAATTGAACTACGTCAATATTATCTTTGTTTAATCTAAACTTTTTATTTTCCATATATTTTTCCTTTTGTGCAACAGTTAAATGTAAAATTATAAAAATAACACATATTTAATTTTACTTTAAAGGAAAAGGAATTTATGCTTTTAAAAGACTTTATGCTTGCTCAATTAGCAAATATATGGCCAAAAAAAGTTTCGGATAAGCAGGTTCTTCTTTGCTGTCCCTTTCATAACGAAACAAAACCAAGTCTATCACTTTCTTTAGTAGATGGTAAAGTACCGGCTGGTGTATTTCATTGTTTTGGTTGTGCTGAAAACGGACATTGGAATAAACTTGCACAGGAACTTGGACTGGACTTAATAGATTCTAAAAATGTAAGTGTAGGTGATCAATTTTCTACACTTTATAAGGTTTTTAAAGCAGACGTAAAACCTAATTCTGTGGTTTATAAATTACCTGAACAGTTATTTGAATGGGATAAACCCCGTTGGAGGGGTTTAAAATTAGAATTTTTAAAACAGTTTCAACCTGCAAAGCAACTTGACACAAATTGGATGGAATGGCGTATTTTCTTTCCAATACTCTTCTTTAATAAATTAGTCGGGCATCTGTCAGAAAAAATAAATAATACAGATAATGCTCCAAAACATTTATTCTCAACTAATCTTCCAGTCAAAAATATTTTATATCCTGTTGATTTACATAAAGGTTCTACTGTAGTTTTAACGGAAGGTGTTTTGGATATGTTGAGATTACTTCGGGATGGTATTCCTGCTCTATGTTTTTTCGGAACGTCTAATTGGCAGGCTAATAAAAAATATATCTTAATGAAATTAGGAATTGAAAATATTATAGCTTGTGGAGATGGAGATGTACCAGGTTGGAATATTAATGAAACAATAAAACACGATCTAAGAAATGATTTTAATGTAAAAGTGTTTGACATTCCAAGAAGACGACATGAAATTACAGATTTTACTCAAGATCAATTAATCACCTTTATAAAAAGGTGGAAACTTCCACTGACAGGTTTACATCAAATGGAAGTTTCTGTATTATTTAGTAAAACTATTGCTATCTTAGATAAACTAAAAGGTTATGATCCAGGTAATATGCCTAATATGTATATTAAACAATTAAAGACAATGGTGTCTTCTTTTTAAACACTTTGTTTCTTTTCAGCCCAAGCTCGTACTTTTCCTTCTGAATTCTTAATAATGTACATTAAATCACTATTAGAGAGTTCATCTTCAATAGCTCGTAATTCATTTAAAACTACACTCACCTTATCACTTCTTGCAAGTATATCTTTTACGATCAAATTTTCTTCCTGAATAAAAGTTTTAACATTACTATCTAATGCCTTTTGTTGTTTTACATGCTCATCACTTGTACGGTCAGCAAACTTACTTTGATAAATTCTTTGTTGTTCTTCTTTAGCATCTTGAGTATTCAAGATTTTTTCAGCATCTACTCTAGGCACTAAAACTAACATCTTACTTTGAATATAAGATCTTAAATCAATACTGTCTCGAATAACAATTAAAGGCACTTTATCGGACAGTGCAACAGGTATCCAAGTTTTAGGTATATGTGCACAAAAACTTTTGCCACTACTTGGTTGTACGAAAGTAATGAGAATCTCACCTTTGGGGTTAGATTTATTATATACAAATACTCTTCCTTCTTCTACAGCTTCTTCTAATGTAATATTAGTATCGTCATCATACATTTTTAAAATCTCCTTAATAATCGGAAATTAGTGAACTGCCGTTAAGCTCAACGACTTCTAGGGTCATAGACTCGTCTAATGCCAACGCCTTTGCCTAGTTTAATAATCTTAATTAAACACCTCCTTTGATACTCCCTTCCAATTCTTCAATCCTTTTTTCAATAATATTAAAATTTAAAGATTTAGTTTTTTTGGAAAGACCTGATCTAAATTTTAGTACTTCCTTTCTTTTTCTGAATTTATTTTTTGAATCTTTATGTTTTGTAAGTAGGCTGTCATCTCCAAATATTTTTAAGTACATATTCTTAACGTCTTTATTAGAAATTTTTAATAGTTTTGCAATAATGCCAATGTTAAGATAAGTAGCTAAAATTAATAAGACGTGACTAATTGGTTTTTTATAGAAACTTTCTACATGAGAATAGTGTATTTTTTTTAAGCATTTTGTTTGGCATACGTATGTCTCTTTATCTTGTAACTTTAAATTAAATGCTTTACCACAATAAGCGCAACATTTAAAAATTTTAGGTGTGGTTAATATCCGTTTAATTATTACATCTTTAATTATTTTCGTTTTTGCTCCCTTAACTATTGCAATTATATCTTCTCTATTCCTGTTCAGAATTAGTGCTAATTCTGCAATTGATATAGAATTTTTTGAACT
>Ga0207997_1001314_pt1 | contig 12876 bp, 8 predicted proteins | sample AntAceMetag02UKN_FD_184777 | JGI IMG/M metagenome (GOLD analysis project Ga0207997, IMG submission 184777) | Saline lake microbial communities from Ace Lake, Antarctica - Antarctic Ace Lake Metagenome 02UKN (SPAdes) (version 2) | ecosystem: Environmental > Aquatic > Non-marine Saline and Alkaline...
ATCATCATATCTTTGACCACAAGGAACTATTCCTGCTGCAAAAGCATTTGTTGTTAAGAAACAACTTATTACTACTGTTAGGATTAAGATTTTAGATTGTATTTTCATGTTGGGTTATTATATCACAAAAAGAATTTTTGAAATAAGATTTATCTTGTAAGTTTAATTGTTCCAATATTGTTATAGGTTTTTCCATTTTTTAAAGAGGTTGTGATTCTATATGCACATGCTCCATTAGGAAATCTTTTTCCGCTATTATCTTGCCTATTCCATATGATTTCACTTTGATTGTAAAAAGTTTTTTTATATTTCCAATGAGGTAGACTAATATGATATATTTCTAGTTCTATTTTGCCAATGCTTTGGTCTCCTGCTTCACAAGTTGCCCACGCACATCCGTCAGCTCCACAAAACAATCCAGAACATTTGAACTTACAATACCATGAGCTTTGAGGTTTAAATATAGTGGAGTTTGAAAAAGTTTTAAGTGATGGAACCATTGAAACTCTTGCTTCTGATATTACAGAAGAGTCTTTAGAGTCTTTCCCTTGGCATGAACCACTAGTGGCTATTGTTCCTTGTGGACAAGGTATTTCTCCGCTTTTACCTAACCCCCAACCGATACGAGTTCCTTCACAAGAGGAATTTGAGTTATATTTTGTATTTCCACATTTCCAATTAGAACTTGGATCGCAAGGCATCCAATTGGCTGTTTTTTTAACAGGAGTTTGGTTACAACTAGAATTATTCCATCCGGATTTTGTACATAATGATGACTGGCAGATCTTATTGGAGTCTTGTTTATCATAATTACATCCATTAGAAGAACACATCCTTTCGTATTTACATATGTTATTAGTTTCGACGAATAAAAGACATGACTTTTGTTCACAATTTTCTCTAGTCCATCCACCTGTTTTACAAGTTATATCGCAATTAATTGAACAGTGCTCTTGGGTTAGATAATAGCTGTTGGGTTTGTATGGATCAGAATAATATTTACAACGACTAGAACACCAATAGCAGTAATCATTTTGTACAATTTTGTATCCTGGTAATTTTTGATCACATTTAAAATCAGCATCACAATTTTTATCGCAAGACGGAGGACTTATACAAGAGTTAAAACCATGATTATTACAGTCTGGGCATATATTCGCATTATCGATTTTGATTATAATGCCATGGCTTGTCTTGTCGTTACCAGAGATATCCCAGCATTTAATATGCGCATGGTGTGATCCAGAGCTATCAAAAGAGTATGATCCAGAAGCTGTACAATTTATACATTTAAGATCGCTTAGAGTTAAGGCTATACCTACAGAAGAATCAATCATTAATTCACATTTTGAGATTTGATCATTGTCAGAGATATGAGCAGAAAAAATCTTTTTATTACCGCTTACAATACTAGTAGAGTCAGATGATTTGAAATTTTTAATAACAGGACTTGTTGTATCTTTTATTATTATAATAGGATTAGTCCCACCATCAATTTTAATACAGTTAAAGTTTTCATCGAATGCTCCTAATGTAGCATTAGAATCATCACAATCCCTTTTTTCTCCGCATGAAGCGGGACAGGTAGCCGGTTTTTTATTTGATATTCCCCAATTACAATAATTGTCTTTGTCTTTATTGGTACATTTTATTTCTATATCTTTTGATATCATGAATATTGGAGTTACTACTGCCCCAGTAGTAAAAAAATTAGCCACAGGCATTTTTATTTTTACATATCCTTCATTTCCCCAATCAGTATCCCAACTATTTTTAAAAATCCATATAGTATTATTATCGCTGGGGTCTGTTTCCCATCCTACCAATGTCATGGCATGATATAAACTTAAAATCCCGGTGCTAATAGGACCATACTGAACGATAGCTTCCTTTAGTTTTTTCTCGGTAACTAAGGTGATTTTATGTTTATCTTTGATTTTGATTTTTTCATCACTACATTTATCAGGCATATTATTACAAGGAACATAGAAGGCTCTATAGGGGAAACATCCTTCTGTACTAACTCCGTTATCCCGGTAATAATCAAGGGCTTTGTTTGGATTATCTCCGTAACAATCACCGCCAAAACCAGCTGATTGATATATGCTTTTCATGCACGAAACTAATTCTTGCTCAGACAGGTTTAGATCTAAGTGTTGATTAAAATATAGATTAGTCGTTGCTTCTACTGAGCCGCTTGCGCTGAAGCTCCAGCAGCTTCCACATTGTCCTTGACTTCTTATAGGAGTCATCCAGTTTTCTCCATGTCGATTTTGCCAACTAAAAGATTTGGGAAGTTTAAGGATTGGAGATTGTAGTATTCCAGCGCCTGGCATTTCAAATACTCCTCCCCAATAATAGGAAAATCCTTGTAAACCAGGCATTGTACTGGGAGATCCTGCTGATGTTGGCAGTATAAATAAATTTTTCTTTTCAGAATAACTCAACCCCGATATAGAAGTTTTGCCCGCAGTCCATTTAAGATTGTTATCTTTAATATATTTTTGAATCTTCTTTAATTTAGATTCATTTTGAGAAGATTTAATATTATTAGAATGGGATTTGATCCCAATTTTAATGTCTAATTCTTTTTCATCTTCGATAGTGGAAACATTTTTGACTTGTATGGTAGCACTTTTCAATTCTACATCAACAGAGCCCGGCATCATGCCATCGAGAACACATGTTTCTTCACATCGATCTTCAAAAAAGAAAGAACCACTATCAAATGGTCCCGATGCTTCATATATTAAATATTCGTTACCTTTTTTATCAGATAATATTATTCTTACATAGCCATCAGGTTCAATAATATTTACTGTACCTGAAGCATACATAGAATAGATAGGATTTGTGTGGAAAGTATATAGATTACCACTTTTATTTAAAATTTTATCTTTAACAATTTCGATTGGATTAGCCGCTTTAATTAATGGTGGATCAAAAGGGTCTAGAATAGTCTCTGGAACATCGTCTCCCCCCGTGTCATCTGCTGGAGCATCATCCCCAACAATATCCTCAGGCCCAATATCTCTATCAGCAGCATTCGGATCAACTCCATCAGTCATTGGAACATCACATGCAACTTCAAACATACCTGTCTCCCACCAATCAGAGTATTCTGTTAGAGCCCAGTCACTCAAACCAATAGATTGAAGGAATAGACCTACTATTGTGTATGCACCATATATGATAGCTACACCTATTAGAGTACTGGTGATTACTTTCTTAGCACGAGTAATGGTTTGAGGATTACCTGAAGCAAGGATAAACATACCTCCACCTATTACTATCATTAACAAAGCTAATGGTGGTGCTATATCTACCAGTAGAAAGTCTATACTACTGTCTACTAAAACGAAGAAATGACAAAGAGTACAATCAGCTTGTTCATTAATTGCTGTGTTAGCATCATCATATCTCTGACCACAAGGAACTATTCCTGCTGCAAAAGCATTTGTTGTTAAGAAACAACTTATTACTACTGTTAGGATTAAGATTTTAGATTGTATTTTCATGTTGGGTTATTCCGACATATCTTGTAAAAACAAAATGACTTGATTTATTTCTTCATAAATAGAATCTAATTATATATGTGCCCCTAGAAGGGCTCGAACCCTCAACCTCTTGTTCCGAAGACAAGCACTCTATCCAATTGAGCTATAGGGGCAATTTAATGCTAGCAATTTAATTGAAAATCTACAATATATAAAGTAAGATTAACAATATGAGGATACCAAAGCCAATAAAAGATGTTTTAGAAACATTGGAAAAGAATAAATTCCAAAGTTTTGTTGTTGGAGGTTGTGTAAGAGACATTTTTACTGATAAAAAACCAAAAGATTGGGATGTAGCAACTAATGCTACTCCAGGACAAGTAACTAAACTATTTAAAAAATCTTATTCATTAAATAGGTTTGGTACTGTTACGGTTCTAACTGGTTCAAAAACAGACTCCTTAAAAGAAGTTGAGATAACTACATTTAGAACTGAACAAAATTATTCTGATAATAGACATCCAGACAAGGTTGAATGGGCAAAGACCATTGAAGAAGATCTTTCAAGAAGAGATTTTACTAGTAATGCTATTGCGGTAAATTCTAAACAAGAAATTATTGATCCTTTTGATGGACAGAAAGATATTAAAGATAAAATTTTAAGAGCGGTTGGTGATGCAAACGAAAGATTTAATGAAGATGCTCTTCGTTTAATGCGAGCGGTTCGTTTTGCGAGTACTCTTGGTTTTAAAATAGAAGAAAAAACAAACAAAGCAATTTTAAAAAATGCAAAACTTTTAAAAAACATTTCTAAAGAAAGAATTAGAGATGAACTTCTAAAAATTATTATGTCTGATGTTCCGAGTGAAGGAATAAATATGTTAAGAGAGTTAGGTTTATTAGAATATGTTTTACCAGAACTATTAGAAGGTTATAAGGTAGGTCAAAACAAACATCATATATTTGATATATATGATCATTCGGTTAATTCATTAGATTATGCAGCTCAACAAAAATTTAGCATGCATGTTAGGGTTTCTGCTTTATTGCACGATATTGGTAAGCCAAGATCTAAAGAAGGAGAAGGAGAAGATTCCACTTTTTATAATCATGAAATCATTGGAGCTAAAATGACTAGGAAAATTTTAAATGATCTAAAGTTTTCTAAAAAAGATGCAGAAAAAATTATTAAATTAGTTCGGTATCATTTGTTTTATTATAATGTAGATGAAGTTCAAGAAAGTTCTGTAAGAAGATTGTTGGGAAGAGTGGGAAAAGAGAATTTTGATGAGCTAGTAGAACTTAGAATGTCAGACAGAATCGGTTCTGGTTGTCCCAAGGCACTTCCCTACAAATTAAGACACTTCCAATATGTCGCAGATAGAGTTAGTCAGGATGTTATTAATGTAAATAAACTGAAAGTTGGTGGTCAGGATGTGATGAGTATTTTAAAAACTCAACCCGGTCCAATCCTTGGGAAGGTTTTGAATATTTTATTAGGAGAAGTATTAGATGATCCGAAAAAAAACACAAAGAAATATTTAAAAATTAGAGTAAAAGAATTGGGAGCATTAAAAGATAAAGAATTAGATAAATTATTTAATTCTGCCAAAGAAAAAAAAGATGATATTGTTTTTAAGAGAGATGAGATGACTAAAAAGAAGTATTGGGTTACTTAGGGCCATTAGCTCACTCGGCTAGAGCGCTACTTTCGCATAGTAGAGGTGGCTGGTTCGACTCCGGCATGGTCCACTTATGAAAAAACTTTTAATATTCTTGCTTTTAATAATTTGTGCATTAGCAGTTGCTTTTATGCCATATAAAAAAACCACAATACTAAAGTATGGAGATCTTGTATTCGAAACTGAGGTTAGAGATACTGTAAAAGGAAGAAAGATAGGCTTAATGAATTATGATACTCTAGAAAAGAACCAGGCAATGCTTTTTGTATTTAAACAATCTGATTATTACGGTTTTTGGATGAAGAATATGAAGTTTCCTATTGATATTCTATGGCTAGATGAAGATTATAAGATAGTTGATATAAGAAATGAAGTTCCTCCATGTGAAACAGAAGAGTGTGCTATATATAAGCCAGGTAAAAAGGCAAAATATGTCTTAGAAATATATTCTAATTTAACGAATGAATTGAATATGAGCACGGGAGAAATTATTAATAGAGAAGATATATGAATAAAGTTTTTTGGAAAAGAAATTTTTTATTGTTTGTAGTATTTGCAACTGGAGCGGCAGTTTTAGTCGTGGAAGTTGTAGCTACTAGAGTGTTGGCGCCATATTTTGGGAATACGATATTTTCTATTTCTAGCATTATTAGTACCATTCTAGCGGCGTTAAGCTTTGGTTATTATTTCGGTGGAAAATTAGCCGATAAAAGACCAACATTAAACTTGTTTTTTGGTATTATATTCGCTGCGGGCATTAGTATTCTATTAATACATTATTTAAGCGTCTTTTTATTACCTATTCTAGGAAGAGTGTTCTCTATAATATATGGGCCTTTAGTGTCGGCAATAGTGTTATTTTTTATACCAGCATTATTTTTAGGAACTTTATCTCCGTTTGCAATAAAGCTTCAACATAAAATTAATCCAGAAGTAGGTATCGGGACTATGTCAGGTAAAATATTTTTCTGGTCAACATTTGGAAGCATTTTTGGAAGTTTATTTTCGGGATTTTATTTAATCCCTAATTTTGGATTGTCTAATATGCTAATTGTTACAGGAATATTGCTTATTATAATGTCTGGAATATTCTTAATTTTTCTAAATAAAAAATATAAGAATATTTTTTTCTTAATATTGATTTGCGTAGTGTTGATCGGATTACAATTACCAAAGGATAAGGTTGAGGCGCTATATATAAAAGAAGGCATGTATCATAGGATAGTAGTTAGGGAGGGTTATAATGAAGATAATCAGCTTGTTCGCGTATTGAACTTAGACAAAAGCAATAGTGGATGGAAATTTGATAACGAAGAGAACGGAATGATGGATTACGCAAAATATTATAAGCTGATTGATTTAATAAAAAATCCTAAGGAAGTTTTGGTTATTGGAGGAGGTGCATATATAGTACCTGATCTTATTATTGATAATTATAAAAACATCAATGTTGATGTTGTTGAAATAGAGCCGTCTCTTTATGATTTATCAGTGGAATATTTTGATCTAACAGAGAGCGATAGGCTGACTAACCATGTTGCGGATGGGAGAGGATTTTTGAATAAGAGCGATAAGAAATATGATCTTATTTTTGCAGATGCATATTCGTCTGTTATTTCCATTCCAACTCATTTAATTACGGAAGAGTTTTTTATATTATCGAAAGATAGCTTAAATGATGGTGGAATGTTCTGGGCTAATATAATCGGTAGCTTAGATTCTATTACGGTAGCGTCAGAAATTAAAACATTTAAAAAGGTATTTCCTAATTCATATTTTTTTATAACCGAGGACCACGAATTAGATAATTTACAAAATATTGTGGTTGTAGGAGTCAATTCTGATGAAATAATTGATTTTACTAATTTAGATATTATTAAAGTATTTCAGCCTCTAGTTTCAGATATTAGTAAAAATATATTTAACATGGAGATTCTTAATAAAGGAGGGATTATATTGACCGATAACTACTGTCCCATTGATTATCTTATGAAAGAGAATTTTACGAAATTACCTTGACAGGGAGTGATTGTTTTTATAACATAAGTATAAGAGTAAATGGTCCAGTTAAGTGGGCCCTTTTTTCTAGAAATTATTAATATAAGACAATGGAAGACTTAAAAGCCCTTGCAACTTCTATAGCTCAAATCGCAGAAGAGAAAGGAATTGAAAAGGAAGCTATCTTAGAAGTTATTGAAGTAGCCTTAGCTGCTGCATTAAAGAAAGATAGTGATCGTAAAGGTGAAAATATTCATGCCAAACTTGATCCTAAGACCGGATCTGTAGAATTTTGGCAGATTTTAGATATCGTAGATGATTCTATGATTTACTCGGAAGAAGAATTAGATGAATTAAAAGAATCAGATGAAGAAATTCCTGAAGAAGAGAGAAAGATCAGATTTAATCCCAAAAAACATATATTAATAGAAGAAGCTATTCAAAGAGATAAAGATGCTAAGGCTGGCGAAGAATTAAGACTCTCTGTAAAGGCAGAAGGTACTTATGGTAGGATTGCAGCTCAAACAGCTAAGCAAGTTATTCTTCAAAGATTAAAAGAAGTGGAAAGAAATGCTGTATTAGAAGAATATAAGGACAAAGAAGGAGAAATTATCTCTGGAACTGTTCAAAGAATAGAAGGAAGAAATATTTTCTTTGATATTGGGAAGACATTAGGTATTTTACTTCCCCTAGAACAAATCCCAGGAGAGCATTATAGGATTGGAGATAGGTATAGATTAATTTTAAAGTCCATTGAACCAGGCCCAAGAGGTCCTTCAATGCTTTTGTCAAGATCTTATCCTAAGTTTGTTACAAAACTGTTTGAAATAGAAGTTCCTGAAGTTTCAGCTGGACAGGTTGAAGTTAAAAGCATTGCCAGAGAAGCTGGGTATAGAACTAAAATAGCAGTTACAGCTAACGAAGATGGAATTGATCCTATCGGAGCTATGGTAGGACAAAGAGGAACCAGAGTAATGGCAGTTATTAATAGTTTAAATGGAGAGAAGATAGATATTATTTTATGGGATGACGATTCAGAGCAGTTTATTATTAATGCTCTATCCCCCGCAAAGATTACTGAAGTAAAATTGTTAAGCAAAGATGAAGCATTAGCAATTGTTCCAGAAGATCAATTGTCTTTAGCAATTGGAAAGGGTGGCCAGAATGTAAGATTAGCTGCTCGTTTAACTGGATGGAAGATAGATATTCAAGCAGAAGGGGCTTCTGCTCCTGTTAGTGAAGAAGAGATTGAAAGTGTAGAAGTAGTAGAGGTAGAGGAACCAAAAGAAGTTATAGAAAAGATAGAGGTTATAACTGAGGAAGAATCAGCAAAAGAAGAAGAAACTAAAGAAGAAGAAACTAAAGAAGAAGAAACTAAAGAAGAGAAGGAGGTAGAAGATCCAAAAAAGAAAAAGAAAGTCGCAAAAAAGAAAAAATAATTAAAAAATCATATGAATTATTTATTAATAGCTTTTATAATCGGCATCCTAGATTTAGGATTTGTCGGATACCTCATTTATAGATTGAAAAAATCTAGTTCAGGAGGAGATAATATACAAGAGATAGCAAAAGCTATTCGAGACGGAGCAAAAGCTTTCTTAAAAAGAGAGTTTCAAGTGATGGCTATCATATTAGCATTGGTTGCTATTGGCTTAGGAATATTAAATAAGAATATTAATCCATCTATTATCTTCTTATTAGGTGCCATTATATCTAGTTTAGCTGGATATATCGGAATGATGGTTTCAACAATTGCTAATGTTAAAACTACTAGCGCTGCACAAAAAGGATTTGCAGAATCTTTTAAGGTAGCAATTTGGGGAGGACAAGTAATGGGATTCTTAGTAGTTGGATTAGGATTGTTAGGAGTGTTAGCCATATGGCAAATATTCGGAGATGTAACCTTATTAATAAATTATGCGCTTGGAGCATCATTAGTTGCTCTATTCATGAGAGTGGGTGGAGGAATATTCACAAAGTCTGCTGACGTTGGAGCAGATCTAGTGGGAAAAGTTGAAAAAGGAATTCCAGAAGATGACGCAAGAAATCCGGCAGTGATTGCAGACCAAGTTGGAGATAATGTTGGAGATATCGCTGGTATGGGAGCTGACTTATTTGAATCATATGTATCAACAATTATTGCCGCAATGGTAATCGGTGTGGTTGCATTTGATACGGCTGGTTTAGTATTCCCTATTATATTGGCCGCCATTGGAATCTTATCTTCTTTAATAGGAACATTCTTTGTAAAAGTATTTAAAAGTTCATCGAATTTTGCCGATCAAACCAAGAGCGTAAGAAAAGCAATGGAAAGAGGCGTATTAATTGCTAACGTATTAATGATTGGCGGAGCATATGTATTAACTTCTATTATGTTCCAAGATTTGAAATTATTCTGGGCAATAGTAATCGGACTATTAGCAGGATGGATTATCGGGAAAGCCACAGAGTATTATACAGACGACAAGAGAAGACCTACATTAACTATCGCCGAGGCCGGTCAGTCCGGTGCGCCCAATGTATTAATAGAAGGATTAATAGTTGGAATGAAGAGTACGGTTATTCCCGTATTAGCTGTTGGAGCTACTGTAGTGTTTGCTTATCAATTAGGCGGATTATATGGTATCGCTTTAGCTGGCCTAGGAATATTGGGAGTATTGGGAATTAATCTATCAACTGATTGTTATGGTCCTATCGCTGACAATGCTGCGGGTATTGCAGAAATGGGTGGTTTAGCTCCAGAAGTTAGGCAAAGAGTAGAAGCATTAGACGCTGTTGGTAATAGCACAGCTGCAATAGGAAAAGGATTTGCAATTGGTGCAGCAGCCTTAGCTGGATTAGCGTGGCTTGCTACCTACTCTCAAGCGATTGGAATAAACATTGAGGAAGGAGGAATTAATTTATTAGATCCAAAACTATTAGCAGCGCTATTCATTGGATCAATGCTACCATTCTTATTCTCTGCATTAACAATGAAAGGTGTAAGTAAGGGAGCGTTAGAAATTGTAAAAGAAGTAAGAAGACAATTTAAAGAGAAGGTAGGATTAATGGATGGAACAGAGAAAGCTGATTATAAGGCATGTGTGGATATTGCTACTAAATCAGCATTAAGAGAAATGATTCTTCCGTCTGTTATTATTATTCTTTCTCCAATAGTAGTCGGTTTACTTTTAGGAAAAGAAGCCGTAGCAGGAATGTTAGTAGGAGCATTGAGCACAGGTTTTGTAATGGCTTTATTCATGGCCAATTCAGGAGCTGCTTGGGACAATGCTAAGAAGTATATAGAAGCCGGTAATCTTGGTGGCAAAGGATCAGATGCTCATAAAGCAGCAGTTGTTGGAGATACTGTTGGAGATCCGTTTAAAGATACATCAGGACCTTCATTAAACATCCTAATTAAACTTCTTAGTGTCGTTGCGTTAATATCATTAGCTATATTTGCATAATATGAAAGTAGAAAAAAAGGAAATAAACGAGACAGAATTAGAATTAACTATTACAGTTGATTTTAAGGATTTTAAAAAGCACGTAGATCAGGCTTTAATAGAAGCCACTAAAGATGTTGAGATCAAAGGCTTCAGAAAAGGGCAAGCTCCAAAAGAAATGGTTGAATCTCAGGTTGGGAAAGAAGCTATTATGCATTCAGCTGCAGACAAGGCAATCCAAGAATATTACCCTAAAGCGGTAGAGGGCATGGAGCCTATCGGAATGCCCGAGATAAACATCACAAAGATTGCTGACAATAATCCCTTAGAGTTCAAGGCTAAAGTTTATCTTCTTCCAGAGTTTACTATTGGAGAATATAAACTAGATAAGGTTAAAAAGAACGAAATCAAAATTGAACAAAAAGATGTTGATGAAGCTTTTGAGAATTTAGAGAAGAATAAAGATAAATTACCAAAAGAACAACTTGAACAGTTAGATTTTGATAAACCAGACACCATAAAAGAGATTATCAAACAACAAATGGAACGTGATAGAACTCATCAAGAGAAACAGAGAGTTAGAACAGAAGCTTTAGGAGTAATTCTAAAGACTTGTGATATAAAAGTTCCAGCCAATCTTATTACTATTGAACTTTATAGAACTGTCGAAGATCTAAAAAAGAATGTTGATCAATTCTTAAAGATTTCTTTTGAGGCTTACCTGGAACAGGTTAAGAAATCAGAGGAACAATTAAGAGATGATCTTAAGCCAGAGGTAGAGGGAAAAATAAAACGTACTCTCCTATTAAAAGAGTTACAGAAAAAAGAAAACATCACTGTAACAGATGAAGAGATAAAGAAAGAGATAGATATCTTTTTAGCGAATTTTCCTGGAGATAAAGAGAAATTAGACATGAAGGAAGTCGACGGTTATATTAGAGAAAGACTTGAACAAGAAAAGACTCTACAATATGTAGAAGATCAGATTAAATAAGATTCTAAAACAAAAAAATTGCCACTATGGCGATTTTTTGTTATTATTAGCAATAAGAGGAGGTGATTGTGATGTCTAGTCCCGATACTCGATCTAGTGAGAATCTGATTGTCGTCATGATGACTATAGGTGGCATACTTGCCATCATATTTCTTACCTGGGCCGCTACCTCTAGTTGAGGGTAGTTTGCTCTCAACAAATCCTTCTTGGGGCCGTCGTAAGATGGCCCCTTATCATTGAAAAACCCTCCATATAATGCTAATATCAGACATAATCATTAAACAAACATATGAATCTCATCCCCACAGTTATAGAGAAGAGCGGACAACGAGAGAGAGCATATGATATCTATTCAAGACTATTAGAAGATAGAATAATCTTTCTTGCAGGCCCAGTAAATGATGTAATGGCAAATTCTATTATTGCTCAGATTCTTTTTTTAGCATCCAAGGATCCTAAAAAAGAAATCAGACTATATATTAACAGTCCAGGTGGATCAGTTACCTCTGGAATGGCGATATATGACACCATGCAGTATGTAGACTGCCCTATTTCAACTGTTTGTATTGGTTTAGCAGCTTCTATGGGAGCCGTGCTTTTAGCATCAGGCACTCACGGAAAAAGGTATGCTCTACCTAACAGTGAAATAATGCTTCATCAAGTTGCTGGAGGATTTCAAGGAGAAGCATCTGCTGTCAAAATTACAGCTGATCAAATTCTTAAGATTCAAGCTAAGTTAGCTAGAATTTTAGCTGAACACACAGGACAGAAATTAGATGTTATAAAAAGAGATACTGATAGAGACTTTTACCTATCCGCGCAAGACGCTCAAAAATATGGACTTATTGATTCTGTTATAGAATCAAAGAAATAGTTTACAAAAGCCCTTTATTTTGTTAAATTTAGGGTATCAATAATTAACCCAACAAACACATGATTGATTTAGCTTTGCTAATCACGGGGTTTGTCGGGATTGTAGTGGGTGCATTCTTAGGTTATCTAACTAGACAGTCTATTGCTAGAAAGCAAGTTGGCAGTTTAGAGATCAAGATTAAGAAAAAGATTCAGGTAGCTAGAGAAGAAGTAGAAAGACTTTTAACTGAGGCTAAAGAAAATGCTTCTAAGATTATTAGTAAAGCTCGAGGTGAAGAAGATCAACGAAAAAACGAGCTTAATAAAACAGAAAAGTTCCTTCTAAAAAGAGAATCAAGTTTGCAAGAGAAAATCACAGAGATAGACGACAAAGAAAAGAAAGTTTTTTCTAAGTTTGAAGAAGTTCA